>Ga0233441_1001251_pt1 | contig 23549 bp, 44 predicted proteins | sample SI_123_September_4_FD_182781 | JGI IMG/M metagenome (GOLD analysis project Ga0233441, IMG submission 182781) | Seawater microbial communities from Saanich Inlet, British Columbia, Canada - SI_123_September2016_135_MG | ecosystem: Environmental > Aquatic > Marine > Inlet | place: Canada: British...
AATACAGATTCTATACTTTTATATAGCGCTTGTTATGACGCTCTTACAGAGATGTACCCAACAGCAACAGCTTGTTAGATGTATGGAAACATTAAACACCAAATAGTCAATAAATTTAAGAATATAAAGGTTAAGTAAATGGAAGGCAAGACAAACTATAAGAACTTTAAAAAAGGAGACTACTAATGAGTAATTTAGAACGAGCAAAAGATGATGGTGCAGAAGTATTCCCAGCAGAGATGATACCTTATATGGAAGCAGAAGCTACTAAAGCTGAATTAGATGCCAAGATAGCAGAAGCTAAAGAATACCTAGATAAGACAGATCATAAGATATTCCCTCACTATGAAGAGAAAGCTGATGAGTTTATAACAGACATAATTGCACTTAGAAGTGTAGCAAGAGAATTTATAAGGAGTAACAAGCAAACTACAGAAGACGCTGCAGATCCAATACTAACAGATCCTGTGACTATAGATACAAGCATGTATGATATAGCAGCACAGCAGTACGTAAATAGCACAATTACATCTTTGGGATACAAAGACATTGCTGAAGTTACTGAACTAGCTTCATACGCAAATATTAAACAATTAGAGTGTAAGAAGTTGTTAGAGTTCAATAGAGTATGTTGGAATAAAGCGTACAGTATAAAAACATTAGTAGCAAATGGAGAGATCGAAGAACTATCTCAAGAAGACTTCGTGGCAATGCTGCCAATTTATACAGCATAATATGATATAATAAAAGAAAGAAGAAAGAATGGCAAAGATGAACTTAACACCAGAAGAGATCGAGATTATATCTGAAATGAGACGAATAGAAGATGAGAAAAAAGCTCAAGAGGCTGCATTGATTACTCCAGAAGACGAGGATGAAATCGGAAAGATTATAGATGATGCAATAGGAGAGGCAAAGCTTGAAAAAGCAAGCCTTTCTGATAGAGTTACTAGGATGGAAGCAATGTTTACGCAAATACTAGCAATCAAACAAGAACTAGACAATATGTTCCAGCAGTTCTTGACTAAAAAAGAAGATGACGTTAAGCAAAATGAACAAAGATCTAAGCAAAACATTCAGATCTTAAAAGAGATCCATGACTTAAGGGTTCATGTTGATAAGTTAAAGCCAAAGATTGGTTTAATGTTCTACGGTATTTCTATCGCAGCAGGACTTACTGCATCGTACGTTCTTCCAGAAATAGTTCCTTTCTTAGAGAAGGTATTTGGAATAGCTAACGCTGTCAAAGGATAATTATGAGCTGGTTTAATACTCTTATGGGCGACGGCGTAGGAACTGCCGCTCAAGGAATAGGAGAGCTTGCTATAGATATAAGAACTGCTATTACAGGTCAAGTCCCTCCAGAAAAGGAAGCAGAGATCGAGTTTGCACTAATGAAGGCGCAGGCTGAGATCAATAGAGCTGAAGCAAAACATAGAAATATTTTTGTTGCAGGATGGAGACCTTTTATAGGATGGGTATGTGGTGGCGCACTAGCATACAACTTTATTATCTATCCTATTCTTCAGGTGTATACAATAAAACCACTACCTGCTCTTCAGACGGACACTCTGCTGGAGCTAACTTTAGCAATGCTTGGTATGGCTACTCTTAGAACAATCGAGAAGTCAAGAGGATTAACAAAATAAGGATAAATAATGTATGGCTTATTGAATCAGAGACATTTAGCAGACGTTGCCACTGAGGTATGCGACTGTTTAGGTTACGGAGCAAATGGTACAGCTAGAGATATACTAATGGAAACTGCAGGAGCAGAGACTATTTTCGGAACATATAAAGATGAAACAAAGTTTGCAGGAATGGGAATCACTCAATTCGACAAATCTCCTTTTTATGACGTAAGAACAAGAGCAAGTGTGTCTGACAGGAAAAGAATAGAAGAATATTTTAATATTGATATTGATCTAGTGGACTGGAAAGATCTTAGATACAATCCATTACTTGCAATGCTATTTACTAGACTTAAATACAAGAAGATTACTGCAGAGATTCCTGAAACACTTATGGGAAGAGCAGAATATTGGAAAGAACATTATAATACTAAGCTTGGAAAAGGCACTACGTCTAAATATTTAGCAGCATCAAAGCATTATGGGAGGCTAAGTGAGATCAGCGAGATCAGGTATGGGTAACATTATCATACTGGTATTGGCTGTACTTTTAGCCTACTCTAGTGGATACTTGACTATAGACACAACAAAAACTAGCATTACAATAGGATACACGACGACTGGAAGTTTATCTAAAGGCACTGAGAAGATATATGAAGTGTCTCAAGATTTAGGAGATTAACGTTATACTTCTTTTGTCGGTGGCTCTTTGCTCTTGATTCAGTCACCGATCTTTCCTTTAAGAATAAATTAAGCACGAAGAGCATATAATTCGGCATAGACTTTTTTATGAATGGAGTCTATACTATAGTGGATAAAGACTCTACCTTTGTCTTTCCCCGTCCACTAAACCTTTAAATAAGCCGAGTAAACAATGGTTCGTCCAGTACCTGATCACACTCGGTTTATTCAAGGGTTTACTGAGATGATCGAAACTGGACATTTTAATCATCTCCCCTTAAATTTTAATAGTCTGAAAGAATAAAATGAGAAGTCAATTTACTTTTTATAAAAGCTTTGATGATGCGATAGAAGACATGACAGATAAGCAAATAGTGTTATATGTTAAAGAACTACTAGCTGTTCAATTCCTAAGAAAGAAGCCAGAAGATGTAAGATTTAAAGATCCTATCGTAAACATGGCCTGGAAGTCACAGAAGCACTCAGTAGAGAAATCAATTAAAGGCTATTTAGATAGTCAAAAATGTAGTAAAGTTAAAAGCCCCTACTTGGGTATTTATGACCCCTTAGTTACACCCTCAGAGGGGGGTCACCAGCAAGAACAAGTAAAAGAAGAAGAAGAAGGTAAAGTAAAAGTAAAAGGAGAAGACCAAATATGTATCGTTCCTGAATCTGAATCTTTAGCTCATAGAACTATTGATTATTTAAACCAGATAGCAGGTAAGAAATTTGGATACAACAAGGGAAATCTAAAAGAGATAAAATCACAAATAAATAAAGGCGCAACTGAAGATCAATTTGCTCACATCATAAACGTTAAATGTGCTGAATGGGTAAATGATGCCAATATGAAGAAGCACTTAAATCCAGTAACTCTATTTAGGGAGTCAAACTTCAATAGATATTTAAACCAAGAAATGGAATATACTGGATCTCAAATGGTAGAAGCAATGTTTGAAAGGGATGGATATTAAAATGACACTATTAGAATTGCTAAAAACACTACAAGCAAATTACAGACTAGACATAGTTTTACTAGAAGCTATAAAAAAAATGATAGTTGAATCAGGAGTAGAAGATTACAATACGCTTTTTAAAGAGATCCTGAGTAGCAAATCGTTCGATACTCTATCAAAGGTTAGTGATGGTATTGCTAAAGCAAAAAAAGTGCCTCAGCTCGATTCTACGCAATTACAAAAAGTCTCTAGCTTTAGCGAGAAATTATACAAGAAGACATGTGATATATTCGATCAAATTAATTGGGAGATACAAGCGGAAGGAAGAGATCTTGCGAAGTATGATATTCCAGCAATGTTTGAACCAGAAGAATTGAAAGTGTTGGTAAAGGTAGGAAAGAGAGATAGGCTTATGTATTTAGCAAGACATGATAAGCATGAATTAGAAGATAGGATTTTTGCTGTAGTAAGAGATCTTACGGTTATGAAAGTATCAAGCACTAAGGCAATAAAAGAAGATGGTAGCGACACGCTTAAAAGACTAGAGAATGGCAAAAGGTAGATCACTACCATTAAAAGCTCCAATAGAAGGTAAGCTATACAAGAACAGTGAATGTAGTCTATGCGGCTGCTTCCTATGTGTAGTGAAAGTAAAGTATGACCAAGTAATGTGTCATAACTGTTTTAAAATAGAATCAAGGAAAGATAATGATAACAGCACAAAAAGCACAAACACTAATGATGTTCGCACACTCTAGGTTTGTAGGTAAAATGACAGAGAAAGCAAAAGAAGAATCAGTAAAAGAAAACATAATAAATGACGAAGAGAAAGTATTGCAGACGAAAATATGTGAGATAGCCAAAACACTAGAAGAGGATAATTTAACTATTGATGTACTTAATTCTATTCCAAATGGATTTATGGCTTCACAGCTTACGTATTACTACAATGTGTGCTTAAATACTTTTAATAAGCATGTTAAAAAAGGAGATAGTGTAGTTGAATCAATCGTAGGATTAAACATACTATCATACCTAAGTGACGAGAAGACAGTAGTTAAGAAATCAAGTGATGCAAACATTCTGGAACTATTGTCTTGCTATGAGAAAGAATCAAAACCAGAAGACAAGGCGATTGTTTATAAGATGATTGAAGTTGCTGGACATATAGTAGAGGCATTAGAGAAAGCAAATTATTCAGCATGGGCTAAAAGAATGAGAAAGCAATCTGTAAGAGCTAAAAGATGCGCTTAAAACACAATCATAGATCAACAGAATCTCGCTACTATTGTGTATATGGAATTGGTAGTGAGTTATGGTTCGAGAACAAGAAAACCAGACGAGACCATAACGTAAAGAAATTAGATGCTGCCTGGAAAGAGTTAGGATACATTAAAAAAGGAAGTCTAAATGATAAAGAAAAGTAAATATGGAAACAGAAAAGTATCAAGAACAGTACAGGGAGTAGTATATAAGTTTGATAGTATGAAAGAAGCAAGACATTTTGATCTACTAAGAGCAAGACTAAAGGCTGGAGAGATAAGCGATCTATGTCTTCAGCCAAAATTTGAATTAATTCCAAAGATGAAGTTTGGAGAAGAGACACTTAGAAAGATTACATACGCTGCTGACTTCGGATACATAGAAGATGGTAAGCAAACAATAGTAGACGTAAAAGGAATGAGAACTGATGTTTACAAAATAAAGCTGAGACTATTCTTGCAGCAGTACGGAGATAAGTATATCTTCAAGGAAGTATAAATGTGGAGCTGGATCAGAAAATATTTAAAAAGAAGAGCTTATAAAAAATATATAAGATCTAGCGCCTGGAGAAAACTAAGAGAAGCAGTAAAGAAGAGAGATGGATATGAGTGTTTTGTATGCGGGGAAAATAGAACTCAACTTGACTGCCATCATCTATTTTACCCAAGAGATATTAAGAAGACAGTATCGTATCAATGTATCACATTGTGTGTTAAGTGCCATAAGAAAATACACAAAAAGATAGAAATATTTAATCTTTAAGAAGTCTTTAAGAAGTATGATGTCATAATTCTGTATATCAAATGACAAAGGACTTACAGATGAGCAAGACAACAGGAATTTATGTAGAAGTAGAGACGAGAGATTTATTAAAGGCACAAGCAAAAGAAGCTGGTATGACTTTAAATGGTTATTTAAAAAAATTAGCACAAGATGTTGAAAAAATGAATAATATTATAGGGAGTAAGTAATGGACTGCGCAGTAACACAATCACTAAACACTCACCTAAGAGAAGAAGATAAGCAAACTGACGCTTGGGAATATTTAATGGAATTTCATAAAGACGAGATTGACTCAATGATGGAGACTGCGCAAGCACTTAGAAAAGCAGCAGAGCATTTTGAATATTATGGAAGGGAGTACGATTTTGAAGAAGACGTGGTAGAACTAATGAAGGAGATAATATGATTTCAAATTGTTGTAAGGCAGAGATAATAGAAGAAACAGATGTATGTTCTGAGTGTATGGAACATGCAGAGGCAGTAGTAGATTGGAATGTACCTTTTGAAGAACAAATAATATTAATAGAGCAAGGAAAATATGATGAGTCTAAATAAAAAAATAGCAGAGATAAGAGTAGAGTTACAAAATACAAAGTTAAGAAAAAGCGGTAAGAATAAATTTGCAGGGTTTGAATATTTTGAGCTGTCTGATTTTTTACCAACACTAAATAGTCTGATGGCAAAGCACGAAGTAAATGATAGGTTTACTATAGAAGAAGGAAGAGCAGTATTGTTTCTTAATTGGGAAGGAGAAGAGCAACCATACGAGATACCATTTGTAATGTTTGATGTACCTACTAATAAGAATGGGCAACCTAGTATGCAGCATATCCAATATCTTGGAGCATTAAATACATACTACAAAAGATATTTATATATGAACGCATTTGGAATTACAGATGGAGAAGTTATAGATGCAATGGAATCTCCAAGCTATAAGACCCAATCTAAATCATCTGATGATGAAAAGAAGTTGTACTGGGATGAGTTTGCAGTAATATGTGGAGAGAATAACGTTAAGCCTAGAGATTTTTTAGAGCAATGGGCAGGAATTGACGGCAAAGATCAGAAAGCAATGTTTAACGCAGTGTCTAAATATTTAAGAGATCAAAGTATGTTTAAAGAACAACTATCAAACTTTAAAGCTAATAGTGAAAGTTAATTTAACAAAGAGTGGAGCAGTATTAACTCCACTTGATGAGAAAGATTTTGAAAATTTAACAACATTAAGTGACGGAATCTATGTAATTGATATTAATAACCTAAATACTAGAACGCTGCAGCAAAATAGGGCTTTACATCTTTATTGCAAGCAGATTGCAGATGTTCTTAATTCTCAAGCAATGTATATGCAGGGGGTATTTGGTAATGATATTGAATGGAGTATGGATCTAGTAAAAACTCAAATAGTGAAGGCAACTATCAAACAAGTATTTGATATTAGCAGTACTACTAAGTTAAAAAGAAAACAAATAGATCAAACAATAGATTTTATAACAGCAGCATTTGCTACTAAAGGAGTGACAATTCCTCCATTTCCTTCAAGAGATCTATGGGAAGACAAAAATGTATAGTAAAGAAGAGCAGCTTAAGTGGAATAAGCCAAAGAAGGTTAAAAAATCTAAGAGAATCACTAATGATGATGAGCTTAAATATCTTAACTGGGCAAAGCAGCAGATGATACCATGCTTTGTATGTGGATCTTACGACACGCAGCTGCATCACATTAAAGAAAGGAGTTCTGATGTAAAGAATCATTATGAGATAATTCCCTTGTGTATCCAACACCATTTGGGTAACGAGATGAGTCCTCATGGGACGTCAAGAAAGTTTAGAGAAATGTATCCTATTGCAGGACAACGCGAATATGCAAAAAAATTAAAAGAACAATATGACAAGGAATCAAGATGAATAAGAGAGAATTAACAGAAAGAGTAGCACTAAGCACAGGATCAACAAAAGTGTTTGCAGCTAAAGCAGTAGATAGTACGTTTGAAGCAATATTAGAAGCTTTACAGAGTGGAGAAGATGTAAGATTTGTAGGATTTGGGACGTTTTCAGTTAAAACTAGACAAGGAAGAACTCATCAGAATCCAGTAACATTAGAAAAGGTAGAAGTGCCAAGTAAAAGAGTAGTGAAGTTTAGTATGGGAAAAGGCTTAAAAGAAGCAGTAGCAGGAGAAATTTATGTATAATAAAGTAATAATGGCGGGAAATCTTACAAGAGATATTGAATTAAAACATTTACCATCAGGAGTAGCAATAGCAAAATCAGCAATAGCTACATCACATAAGTTTAAATCTAACGGAGAGCAGAGAGAAGAAGTTTGCTTTATGGATTTCTCAATGTTTGGTAAAGGTGCTGAAGCATTTGCACAATACATGAGAAAAGGATCTAAGGTTTTACTAGAAGGTAGATTAGTATTTGAACAATGGGAAGATCAGAATGGTCAAAAAAGATCAAGACATACTTTAAAAGTAGAAGAGTTTAAATTTATGGAGAGCAAAAAAGATAGTGAGCAAGGACAACCTCAGCAACAATCATACCAGCAACCTCAACAACAACCACATCAGCAGATGAACATACAAGACGAAGAGATTCCCTTTTAATATACCTATGCTTAAGCCAGTCGGAAACGCTGGCAGCATGATGAAAGCGCGAACAACTACTAGGTGGCTAAGGGTATAATTAAAAATTAAGTAGATAGAACCTTGTGTTTTAATCTACTTTCTGATATAATAAACTTATGAAAATTACAAACAAAGAGATTATATCATTGTCACAGATGAAGGCCAGTACATTCTACAAGCTACAAAAAAGACAGCCAAGACAGGCAGAATTGATCCGTAAAGGTGTAATTGCAGAATTAGTATTGAATCAGACAGTGTTTGATAATTTTCTAAAATCAAATAAGGAGTTCAACAATGATGGACTTGAATAAAATAGCACCAAGCGACAGCGTAGTAGAGACTGAAACTGTTTACAGAATCACATCTACATTTTCGTTCACAGAAGATCAGTTAGATGATCCAGAAACAAGAGCTTTCTTTGACATGTTAGCTAAAAGATCAGAAGTAGAAGAAGAAGAAGAATCTACTGAAGAGCAACCTTCGCAATACTAGGGGATCACGCCCCTATGTTGGTACGCTCATGAATAGAGTAGAAGCAAAAAGGTGTTTTGATAAAATACTAATAGCATACGAAAGAAAAGTGCAAAAACTACAAAAAGAACTGCAAGAAAAAACAAACAAAATAGAAGCAGCTCTTAGGGAAATAAGAAGATTAAAAGGTACATTAGATGAGTAAATGGAACTTAGAAGACGACAGAGACGACAGAGAAAGAACAATGTTTATAGTAATGTTGATTATAGCAATGGGATCAATATTATTATCAGCAATATACACGTAGGGAGACAAGATGATAGTATGTAGTTACGAGAAGTGTGGTAAAGAGATTGAGCCAAAAAGATCAACGCAAAAGTTTTGTATAGGAACTAACTGTAGAACTAACCAGTTTAGAGAAGACGAGAAGAGAAAAGCAAGAGAAGTTAATGCAAAGTTACCTCCTAAGTATTGCGCATGTGGAGAACACGTAACTGTTACAAAGACAGGAGTTCAATTAGACGTATGTGACAATCCTAGATGCAGAGCAAAAGAGTATTATCATAGAGTAACAAAACATACTAAGCCTAAAAAGAAGAAGGTCAAGAAGGAAGTTACCTATGTTACTTGCGAAAGAGAAGAGTGTGGTAAAACTGTTCCAAGAGTTAGCAAGATGCAAAGATATTGCAATCCTGGTTGTAGAGAAATACACACAAACAAGGTAAAAGCAGAAGAAAGATTAAAGAGAAAGCCAAAACCAGCACCAGAAAGAACTCACATAACTATAAGTAAGCCAAAGATAGCGATAAAGCCAGCTTTAGTAGTTGAAGAGAAGCCAAAAATTGCATTAACTGCTAGAATGAGTGCAAAAGAAAAGCTTGCAGCAGTAGCAGAGAATAAAAAACACAGAACAAAAGAAGTTATTAAAAATGATGCTCAATTAATAGAAGAGTTCATGAAGAAGAATAAAGTAACAGTAATAGAACCGTCTGGAATTAAGAACAATACGTATTACGAAAGACTATCAAGCACACAGTGGAATAAAGGAGGCTGGTAATGAATGTAGAAAAAGAACTAATCATAGAGAGAAAGAGAGTCTATGGGGATAACTTCAATAGAATATCAGGATTATGGACAGACTATCTAGGTGTTAGTGTATCAACAGAAGATGTATGTAACATGATGGCTCTAATGAAGTCAGCAAGAATAGAAGCAATCGAGAAAAAGCTAGAACATACTCAAGAAGAAGATTACTTTGGAGTAAATGAAGACTATACAAGACTGCAACATGCTAAGAATGACAGCGAAGACGATAGAGACAACTACTTGTGGATAGCAAACAACTTTGCTGAATACAGGGGAATGTAATGACTAAAACAGAAGTGCTAAGATCTCTAGCAAAAATTGAAAAAAGACTAGAGACGCAAGACGGACTACTGAACTATTCTGAAGAAAGAGATGATGTTGGAATAGTAGTTGAGTATATTATGTCCACTGACCTTACGGCAAGAACTTGTGAGAATTGTAAACATGCACAAAACACAACAGTTTCCGATATGGAGAATGGGTGTCTCGACTGTAACAAACTTTACGTTGAAGGGTTTCTTGAGCAAGGGTTTGGCTGTAGCTTATTTGAAAGAATAGAATGGCATTAGCAGAATCTAAAAAGACCAACATATTAGCAGACTACCATACGGGCAAATACTCACAAAGAGAATTGTCTAAAAAGCATAAGGTAGGATTAGCAACAGTAAGTAGACTAACTAAGGAAATAGACCCTGAATTGGAACACCTAGTCGATCGCCATATCTCTTTAGTAGAAGAGTGCATAGAGCTTCCAGACGAGAAAAGGAACGCAGTGTTCCAAACTGCGGAACGCTTAGTAAGGCATAAAGGGTTAATACAATCAGTAAGTGAAGCATTACTAGATAGAAAAGTGAAGATGATAAGAAAAGGTACTGTAGAAGAGAAGATCAATGTAGGTGATGGCATGCAACAATTCCAAGCAAGAGAACTAAATGCTAGTGATCTAAAGAATTTAGCAGATGGTATAGATAAAGTATCATTAACGCTAGGAGTAAACCAAAGACATTCTAATATGCAAGTAGCAGCTCAAGTTAATGCAGGAGAAGGTCAAAGTGCAACAACAGTAATTAATATAGTAGAGGATAAGAAAGATGATTAATCCAGAACTATTAAGTCTAGTAATAAACAGAAAGCTTAGATTTGTAAATGAGGATGACTTAGAAAAAGATACAATTATCTATGGAGTATTTACTACAGATGAATGGCTTTCGATAAGTAAAGGAGAGTTAGCGCACTTATGCAAACAATGGGCGTATAGACATCACGAGCAGCTATGGTCTTGCATAGATGAGAAGCGTGGAGCAATATGCAGAGTAAATAATGTAGAACAAACAGAGTTCTATGCGGAAACAGAGCCAGAAGCAGTTTTTAAGTGCTGTCTTTGGATACTGGAACGGTAATAATACTTTAATTAGAATCTATTAAATGCAAGAACAATGCAGTAGTCTATTAAAAGATAGACGAGCTTAATTAGAAAGGAAACTTTCCTTGTTAAATAATATTAAATAATGCTGGGTATGTTGCGACCTTGTAGATTCTAGTTAGAGTATTAGTGTTTTAAATAAAGTCTATCAAACGGAGCGAAAACAATGCAGTAGTCTGATTATTATCAGATGAGCTTATTTTGAAAGGAACAGCCTTGTAAATATTATTTATGTAGTCGGGTAGCAGGCTACGATAGGCTTTATTTAGAACATAAAAAGGATAAATGATGAGAGCAGTAATACAAACAAGTTACGATAAAAAGAAATACATAGTAACATTCGAGGATGGAAGACAGGTTGAGTGTAAAGATGTATTTGAGGCAACTATGGTAAAATATAACAATGGATGTAATAAATCTAAGGAAAAATAATGATTAAACTAATTCTACTGACTCCGCTGCTGTTTATTGGATACTCGGCAGTAGTGTTTTGGCTGTTTTTTCAGTCAATAGTCGTAGGAGTAGTAACAGGAATTGTTAATTGGGCATCTTCTACTGTAGAAGATTGGAGATCATTAGTTAGATATGTAAAAGAAGAAAAAGAAGAGATGGCAAGAAGAAATTCTCCGCTAGATCAGATAGACTTAGATCAAGGAACAAGCAATGACTAAAGACTTAAAGTTATTACCTCATCAGTACGCACTAATAAAAGATACCACCACTAAAATATTAGGATTAGTAAGCGGTTTCGGTGCAGGGAAAACCTTCGCAGTAGCACGTAAGGCTGTAATGTTAGCACAAGCGAATCCAGGATGTGATGGAATTGTAACAGAACCAAACTTTCCACTATTAGAACAGATCTTAATACCAGAATTAAAAGAAGCGCTCACATACTTCGGAGTACCATTTGAATACAAAGCAGCGCAATCAATATTTTATTGCACTATCGAAGGTAAAGAAACTAGAATAATATGTAAATCAATGGAAGGATACGAGAGACTTATTGGTATTAATGCTGCGTATGTAGTAATGGATGAGTTTGATACAGCTAAGCCAGCTCTTGCATATAACGCTTACATTAAATTACTAGGACGTATCAGGGTAGGAAACGTAAGACAAATGGTAATTGTATCTACTCCAGAAGGTTATCGAGCATTTTATAAGATCTTTGTAGAGGAAGCAGGAGATAATAAGAAACTATTAAGAGCTAAAACCACAGATAACTATCATTTGCCAGCAGATTACATAGAAACAATGAGAGCGCAATATCCTGCAGAACTAATTGACGCTTATATTAATGGAGAGTTTACAAACTTAACAAGTGGTAACGTATATACACAGTATGATCGTACTCTTAATGATACGTCAATGATAGATGAAGGCTTTGGAGATATACATATCGGTATTGACTTCAATGTTGGAGCTATGTCTGCAGTAGCATGTATTATAAAGGATCAGAAAGCTTTTGCAGTAGATGAGTTCATAGGACTATTCGATACTCCAGAGTTAGTTCAAGTATTAGAAGCTAAATATGCAGGAAGAAAAGTATATTGTTATCCAGATGCAGCAGGTAGCGCTAGAAAATCTGTTAGTGGAAACGATAGTGATATTAAACTACTAAGACAAGCAGGATTCAATATAAGAGTAAACAGCAAAAATCCAGGAGTTATGGATAGAGTTAATGGCTTAAACAGCATGTACTGTAACGCTCAAGGAGAGCGAAGATGCTTCATTAATACAATTACATGCCCTAAGCTAACAAAAGCCACAGAACAGCAAGCATATGACGAAGGAACTAGGATGCCAGACAAAAAGAATGGTCATGATAATAATGGTATTGATGCAATAGGGTATTTAGTAGCACACTTATTCCCGCTAACATTTACAAGAAGAAAGGTAACACCAGAAATGAGACAACAATCAAATAGTGTAAACTGGAGTCAATATGACTGATTTAGCATTAACAGAAGAAGAACAAGAAAAGCTAGACTCTTGGACAAAAGAAGAGATTTATGAGGCTTACTTAGCAGAATACAATGCGAGAGTCTTACTAAACAAAGAGATGAATAAGCAAAAGCTAAAGCTAAAAGAAATAGAACACTCAGTTAGAAGAATATTGAATGACTCCTGAGGATAAACTACGATATGTGGCACGTAATTTTATAGAGTATGATCCAAAAGATAATGTAGAGGACGAGCTAGATTTCTTTTTTGGGCAACATTATACCATTATAGAATTAGAAGGCAATGGGATTATAGGATACATAGAGACAAATGAGTACATCTTCTTTGCTTTTGCATTTAATGATAATTTAAGAAAGAACACTAAAAAGATATACAGAACAGCCAAAAACCTTAAAAAAAGGATCATTTATGGTGGGAAAATAGATCATTACAAGAACAACTCAAAGCATCTAGGTGATAATATCTATGAACTTATGATATAATAGGTTGAAATAAAAACAAAAAGGATAAACATGGGTGGAATATCACGAGCGTTTAAGAAGCTAACGAGCAATCCTCTAGGAATGTTAGCAGTGGGTGCATTGTCAGGAGGAGCAGGTTTTTTAGGATCTGTCGGAGGATTATCTTCAGTAGGTATGGCCGCAGTTGGTGGAGCAGCAGGAGCAACTGTTGGAGCAGCAGGAGCAGCAGCAGAGGCAGCTAAAAAAGGAGCAGCAGCAGCAGAAATGCAAGCATCATCAGCAAAAGAGCAGATAGCAATCCAAAAAGAAGAGATCGCAAAGCAAGAAGCATTAGTAGCAGAAGAAACAGCGGCAACTGAAGCAGCTCAACAAGAAGAAGATGCAAAGGCTACAGAAAGAAAAACAAGGCTAGCAAAAGGTAGAAAAGGTTTATTATGGGGATCTGAATCTGGCGTTGGCGGAAATACATTAGGAGGTTAATATGAAAAAAGATATACCAAACGAAAGACTACAAGGAAAGTTCTATACAGAGAACTATTCAAGAATTCAATGTTCTAAATGTCAGAAAAATCTAGCTATTCTTATTCCAGGCAAAGCATTTGATGGGATTCCTGAGTGTGAGTGTAGTAAAGTAACACTTCCTCCAAAGAAACCAGCAAGAAAAAAGCCAGCACCTATTGAAAAAGAGGGGTAAGCATGACTTATGAAAGCGTAAACGAGAGGCTTAAAGCTGCCAGAGGAAACAAGCAACTATGGGAAAGTCATCTAAGAGAGTGTTATGAGTATGCACTGCCTGCCAGAAATACAATAGATAAGTATGGTAAGGGTCAGAAAAAAAGAAATAGAGTGTTTGATTCAACAGCAGAAGGAGCATTAGAGGATTTTGCTAACAGAATGACTGCATTATTAGTTCCAAATACTACTCAGTGGATGAAGCTGGAAGCAGGAAGTGAAACTGATCCTAGGCAGGAATCTCAAATTAATCAATACTTAGAAGAGACTACAAAGATAGTATTTAAACATATAAATAGTTCTAATTTCTCATCTCAAGTAAATGAAGCATTTTTAGATCTAGGAATCTCTACTGGAGCAATAGTGGTTGAAGAAGGAGATGGTATTCAAACATCATTAAACTTTAGGGCTGTATCGTTATCAGAACTTATATTAGAAAGATCAAGCAGAGGAATTATTGAAACAGTATTTAGAGAATTTAAAATCCCTGTAAAAGATATTCTAGCCACATGGAAGACTGCGAAATTATCTCAAAACTTAAAAGAATTGCTAGTGAAATCTCCAACGACTGATGTTAGTATCGTTGAGGGAGTGGTTCAAAATGAGCAAGGCAAGTGGAATATGATTCTTATGAACGTAAAAGAAAAGGAGTTTATCTTAAATGAAGAGCTAGACTACAATCCTTACATTGTATTTAGAGAATCATCTATACCTGGAGAAGTTTATGGAAGAGGAAGAGTGATGAGATGTCTAAGTGATATTAAAACTCTTAACAGAATGGTAGAGGACTATTTAAAAGGTCTATCTTTCCAGGCAAATCCTGTATTTACAGCGACAGATGATGGAGTAATTAATCCATATACATTTGATTTACATCCTGGATCAGTTAATCCTGTAGGATCTAATGATAGAGCTAATCCTACATTGAGTGCAGTGCAATTAAGTGGTAATCCTCAGCTTATGGATTTTGCTATCACTAAATATCAAGACAGTATCAAACAAGCAATGCTAAGTAAGCCGTTTGGGAATATTCAGGACACTCCTGTAAGAACAGCTACTGAGATGTCAATAAGAAATGCTGACGTAGCGCAAACGAGCTTATCTACATCTACAAGAATACAAACAGAATTACTAGAAAGAGTAATTGCAAACTGTGTGCATATCTTAAAAAGAGTAGGAAAAGTAGCGGACTTTAAAGTAAACGGGAAAGAAGTTGCTCTTAAGTTCATTAATCCTGCATCAAGACAGCAAAATGAGTCAGAACTTGCAGCATACGGTAGATTTATGGAGATTTCAGCAGCAATGCCTCCAGAGGTTATCGCTCAAGAGATTAAAATAGAGACAATCCCATCTAGTGTATGGGAAGCATTAGGACTTCCAGAAACAGGAAAGAGAAACGAGCAAGAAAAAGCTAAATATGTGCAAGCCCAACAAGAACAGATGGCAGCACAAGCAGCAGCTCAAGGAGGAGCAGTATAGTGAGAAAAGAGAATCAAGAGAACGCACAATCAATACATAAGCTATTTGCTGGGACATTCAATACTGAAATAGGTGTTAAATGTCTCGATCATTTAGAGAGTGTTTTTGTAGATAGAGAGATTGCTAAGCCTGGAATGACTGAGCTAGAAATAGGTATCAGACAAGGCGAAGCTAACGTGATTAAAAAAATTAAAAATGAGGTAAAAAGTAATGGCAGATAGAGAACTACAAACCATTCTAAACAGCGGAGAGATTACAAGCATATATCTTGGATCTCCTATAGCAGACAATAAGGTGGTAACAGCAGGAGACGTTGAGCTGTCTATTTTAGGAGTGGGGTCAGTAGTACCACTAGCACAACAAACATTAGCAGCGGGAGTGCCTGAAGTCTATACGTGGATTACTACAGACACAATCTCACAAGGAAGTGATATTACGTATTCTGCTGTAACTCAGAGAATTAATGTCTTGACTTCTGGAGTATATAAGATCGCAGGAACTCAAGTATTCACTGCAGGTAATGTAAATTACTTACAATTCTGTCTTAGAATTAATGGCGTGCAAGCTCCTATTTGTAACTCTAATGAAGGAAGAGGCTCGTCACAAGCAGTAAGTGTTTCTTCTTTTGGAGTATTGACATTGTCTGCTGGAGACTACTTAGAGGTCTGGGTAGAATCTACTGGAACAGACATCACATGCCAATCGTCTAGTGTATTTGTAGAGAAAATAAGTTAATTCTTATGGCACTCTACGGGGTGTCACATAGAGTTAATAGCTCAAAACAAATTAAAGGATACGCAAATGGAAGAAGCAACAACATCTGCCCCTGCTGAATCAGGAACGCAAGCTACAGAAACTACGGAAGCCACTACGGTAAATCAAGAGGGACAAGCTGTCTCGGAAACTACTTATGTAGATGGCAAATACAAATCAGTATCTGATTTAGAAACAGGATACAAGGAACTACAATCAAGCTACAGTAAGAAATTAGGTGGATTTGATGGAGCGCCAGAAGAATATAAAGTAAATGAAGGTGCTGAATCTAATGACTTTATAGAAAGCTGGGGAAGAGAAAACCAACTAAGTAATGATGGGCTAAACTCGCTTATTGAAGGTTACGATAAATACCAACAAGAGCAGGGAGAAAAGTACCAACAAGAACAAGTAGCAATACTAGGGGAAAATGCAACAGAAAGACTAACTAACGTTAATGACTTTTTAAAAGCAAATGTTGGAGAAAATCATGGAATAGATACACAGAGCGCAGCAGGAATTGAATCAATCGAAAGATTAATCGCAATGACTAAACAATCAGCACCTGCAGCACAAGCAGCACATGCTCCTATTGTGGACGCGGACAAAGTTAAAGCAATGCGTTTCGCTAAAGATGAATTTGGAAACAGAAGAATGTCAAGTGATCCAGCATATAGAACAAAAGTAGAAGCATTAGAAGCAGAACTTTACGGTAGAAAATAAAGCTCTTGACAAAATAAGTATCTATTCGTTATAATAGGCACATGTAAATTATCTACACTTCAGATACCCTCACTGAGACCTGAAAGTTAGAGAGTTTAAGGCGTACGCTTTGACCTCCTGCTTTCGGGAGTCACCCAAAAACTACACCAACATAAACAAACCAAAATAAACCAAAGACAAAAAGGAAATTATATGTCACAAGCATTATCAACTGTTGCTGTAGAGCAATTTGATTCAGAAGTAAAACAAGCATACCAAGGTATGAAAACGTTAAGAGAATGTGTTACTCTTAGAAACAATGTAACTGGAGACAAATATGACTTCAGATTAATGGGTAAAGGTGCAGCTACAGTTAGAACTGGTTCATCTGCAGATGTAGTACCAATGGGTGTTGGACACTCTTTAAAGCAAGCAGTATTAGTAGATTACGAAGCACCTGAATATACAGATGTTTATGATGCAGCTACTGTAAACTTTGACGAAGTAGTTCATTTAGCTGAAACTATTGCTGGTGCAATGGGTAGAAGAGATGATCAGTCTATTATTGATGCTGCAATCGCTGGTGCAGGTACAACTGTTGCTGACGGTGGAACTAACTTAACTGTTGCTAAATTAAGAGCTGCTGTTAAAGGTTTAAATGCTGTTGAAGCTCCTGCTGGAGATAGATACTGTATTATTGATCAAGAAGGTTTAGATGCACTATTAGGTACAACTGAAGTTACTTCATCTGATTACAACAACGTTAAATCATTAGTTCATGGAGAAGTAGATACTTTCTTAGGACTTAAATTTAAAGTTATCGGTAATAGAGCTGAAGGTGGATTACCAGAAGCTGCAAATGTTATTTCTGGAGTAGTATTCCATAAAGCTGCATTAGGTCACGCTGTTGGTATTGATATGAAAACTAAAGTTGATTATGTTGCTCACAAAGCTTCATGGTTATCTATGGGATTATGGAAAGCTGGTTCAAAAGCTATTGATCCTGAAGGAATCATCAAAGTTAATTACGACAAAACTGCGTAATTTTATTGGGAGGCTTACGAGCCTTCCTGCTAAGATTATAAAGGATTATCATGGCATCAGGAACTACTACTAGAGTATCACTCGCATCTAACGCATTACTATTGTTAGGACATACAGAAATCGCAAGCTTCACAGAGAACACTACAGGAGCAACTTTAGCAAGTAACCTGTATGAAACATCATATTTTAGTGTATTAACTACTCACAGGTGGAGATTTGCCACTAAGAAAGCTGATCTTGCAAGAAAAACAAAAACACCAAAGAACAGTTATGAGTATATGTTCGCATTGCCTTCAGACTTATTGTATTTAATCAATACAGACACAGCAGATTATGAAGTATATGGAGATTCTGTTTATACAAACTCAGCAACGCTTTCTATTGATTATATTTACAAAGTTAAGGAGGATTCATTACCTCCATATTTTATTAAGATGTTTGAGTTCTTTTTAGCAGCACAGTTTGCACTACCAATTACGGGAGATATTGCAAAGACTGCAGCAATGGAAAAAGCATATTTTCATCAATTAAGACTAGCTAAATTTGCAGACTCGTCTCAAAGGCCAGCGGATTCGTTCAGAAGCAATCCTTACGTAGAGGCTCGCTACTAACATGGGTGTAGAATTTCTAAAACCCAATTTTACTGCGGGAGAATTAGCACCTACGCTTCATTCAAGAACAGATATTTCTAAATATCAAAACGGGGTAGCGAACGCAGAGAATATGATTATTCTGCCTCATGGTGGATTAAGAAGAAGACCAGGATTAGCAACAGTCGAAGATACTAAAGTAGATTCTAAAGCAAGAATGATCCCTTTTGTATTCAATACAGAACAGAAATACTTAATATTGTTAAGAAATCTAATTATTGATATTTATAGAGATGGAGTATTGGTAAGTACAGAGGTATCTACATATACAGAAGACGAGATTTTTGACGTAGATGTGGTACAAAGCGCAGACACTATGATATTTGCACACCAAAACAGTAAACCTTATAGATTGCAAAGACAGGGATCAGACACTCTTTGGGATTTTTCAGCAATCGTATTCGATTATGAACCTAAAGAAACTGATGGCATTACTGACGCGTGGAGCGCAACTAAAGGGTATCCTAGATGTTGTACTTTTTTCGGAGGAAGATTGTGGCTTGGCGGATCAACAGAATATCCTACTACAATATGGGGATCTAAGATAAATGGATTCTTTGATTTTGACCTAGGAGAAGGAGAGGACGACTTTGCATTAGCTGACGTTCTTGATACAGATCAATATAATCCTATTACCAATATCTTTGCAGGTAGAGATCTTCAAGTATTTACTACAGGTGGAGAGCTTTATAATACTGCTTCTCCAATTACTCCAGCTTCTAGCGCATGGAAGAGACAGACAGGATATGGATCATCAAGAGTTAATCCTATTATTATTGATGGTGCTACTTTATTTGTAGATAGTTCTGCAAGAACAATAAGACAATTTTTATTTGACTATACGGAAGATGCTTATGTATCTATCAACATATCTCTATTATCATCTCACTTAATTACCAGTGCTGTTGCAATGGATGCGATTAAAGGAACGGAGTATGATGTTGGAGATTATGTTTATGTAGTTAATGAAGATGGTACTGTAGCAGTTCTAAATACAATGAGACACGAAGAGATTACTGGATGGACTCACTGGACAACAGATGGAGATTTTATTGATGTTTGTGTTTTAGAAAAAGATGTTTACTTTTTAGTAAAGAGAAATGGAGTTTACTTTATTGAGCTATTAACGGAAGGTACATATACGGATCATCATGTTCTAGTGGAAGGCACTGAACCAGTTACAGACAATCTTGTACATAACGGAAGTAATGTTATCCATCTTCTTGACAACCTAAATCATACAAATACAGCTACTGGAGCAGCAAATACTTCAGTAACTACAGACTATGACCAATCAATGTTAAATACAGACTTTAAAGTGGTAGCAGATTACTCTATTATGCCAGATGCAAAACCTACGGGAACTACTGGCGACAATAGTTTTACTATTACAAGACCTGCATACAGAATAGAGGTTGGATTAAATTACCTTACAAACGTACAGACGCTACCTATTGCAACGGAAACTAAAAAAGGATCTACTCTTCACAGAAGAAAAAGAGTAGTTAAAGTAGACGTAAACGTTGTAGAGAGCTTAGGTGTTTATGCGCAAGACAGATTCTCAGGAGATAGAGAGTTTACGGTAGTGCTAGACAGAGCGCCAGTACCATTTACAGGATTTAAAGAATATTATTTATTAGGATATAATAGATTAGCGGAGATAGTAGTATCTCAAAAAGAACCGTTACCTTTCTTACTTAGAAGTATCGCGTACGAAATAGAATATTAGGAGAGATAAATGAGTTTCACTACAGCAGGGTTAATACTAGGCGGAGCATCTGGCATAAGCAGCATATTTGCAGGAAAAACTGCCCAATATGGATATGAAGCACAGCAAGCAGCAGGAGAAGTAACTGCATTATCACAAGAAGCACAAGCTGCAGCAAGAGAAGTACAAGCTCAACAAGCAGTATCAGACGCAAAGATGACTAATCTTAAACTGACTAGAAGCTTTAATGATATACAAGCAGCAAATGCAGTAATGGGAGCAATGTCTGGTAGAAGTTTCTCTAGTCCAACTGTTCTAAATATGGCTAGGGTAGACCAGGAAAGACTTAATTGGGACATTGATTACTCTACGCGTGCTGGAGAGATAGGGAGAATAGGTATCTCGGCAGATGCAATGGGAATGATGACAAGCGCAGCAGGAACAAGGGCGGCAGCTTATGGATACGGACAAGCAGGAAAAGCGTCAATGTATAGCGGAATATCACAAGGTTTACTTGGTGGAATAAGCTCGGCAGCAAAATACAGTCAAATAGGATAGCAAATGGAAAGATATAAATCAGCAAATCTGCAGCAAGGGAAAGTAACAGTACCTCAAACAGTATCAGCACCTGCACAAGGAGCGCAAGCAGCATCAAGTGTAGCAACTAGAGGACTTCAGGATCTTTCATCAAGATTAGCAGCATTTAGTTCAGCAGCTTTTGAAAGAGCAGCAGTAGAGGCATCAGAAAAAGCAGTAACTCAGGCACAAAAAGATGATAGTAGTGGAGCAGCATTTCATAAGCAAAGTGTTCATACAGCATACGGAAAAGCATACAACAACGCAAGAACTGCTAGTTATACTGCAAATGCAGAGATTGAACTAGATAGAAAATCTACAGAATATGCTCTACAGTTCAAGAATGATCCTGATGGATATGCTAAAAGTATGCAAGAATACTACAAGCAAATGCAGAGCGAAGCTCCGATCCCTGAACTTAAATCTGTTATAGGTATTACTGGTAAGAAGATAGCTAACCAAACGTTCGGTAAATTAATGGTTGGTGCAATGAAAGAAAGTCAAGATGCACAGCTAGATGATTATGGTAGAGCAATAGAGCTAAAAACAGGACAGCTAATTAACGCATACAGTAGAGGAGACAATGCCACAGCAGAACTAATTAAAGACAGCATGTTTACATACACAGGAACTATGCAGTTTGAAGGACTTATAGATCAGGCAACTGCTCAGAAGATAGAAAGAAATGTAGAGTATGAAGTAACAAAAGGCACAATATCTAATGCCGTTAGAGACCTGGTAGAAGATGGAAATTTAGCAGACGCAGGAACTATTATAGAATCATTCAGTTCTGAAATTCCTGAAAATATGAGCATAGAAGAGGCAGAAAACATTACTCAAGAAATCACTCAGATCTTTAATAATGGAGTAAAAGTACACAAGGCTGGACTTAAGACTGCAGCAAAACAAGCAAACAATGAAGTAAAAGACGCAGTATCTGTAATGAAGTCAGGGAAAGTGCCAAAAAAGCCTGTCTCTGAAGAAACATTATCCGCATCATCAGAAGAAAATCAAAATAAATACTATGTACAAAAAGAAGTTAGTAAAATATTAAATAAGTATTCTGGATTCACAATAGAAGAACAAGAGAAATTAGTTACTGAGTACAAGGCAACCGAAGAGGGATCTAAAATAAGCGTTGAAGTAATGAAGCAACTAGAGAAAACTATTCAAGAAAGAAGAACTGCTTGGAAAAAAGATCCTATTTCTCAGGGAGCAGCAGAAGGCTTGTATGAACCTACAGAAGTGCTACAAGTAGGAATGAGCGAAGAGCAACTAGGAGAAATTCTTATTCAAAGACATGAGCAATCTCAGATAAATATTTCAGAAGCAGGAGATGGAGCATCAGCACTATTGACACAAGATGAAGCTGTAAAGTGGACAAATGCTATTCATAGTGCAGACGAGACACAACAGCTTGCAATGATGGATCAGGTAAACTCGCTACCTTCTGAGATCGGCAAAGAGATATATAAGCAAATAGGCAAAAAAGGTGCATATACATTCAGAAGAGTAGGAGAGTTAATATCTACAGATCTACCTGCAGCAAGAAAGATTTTATTTGGTAGTAAAGTAGATGTGCCTGCACCTATAGGATTTAAAGGACAAGCTATCTCAGCAGCGAGTGATCTAATGACTCTAGCTACAGCGGACAGTATGAACAATTATGTGGAAGCTGCAACTAATTATGCGAAAGGTCATTTGGCACAAACAGGAGAGGAAGTTTCTGGAAAAGAAGCAATGGAAGCTGTTTATGGAACAATAGGGGAATTTAGTGGTGGTAAGTTCTTTATTCCTAAAGGAGTAAGCGAAGAAGACTTTGGAGTATTTATAGACGGATATGAAGTTCCAGGACATCCTAAGCTAACAGAAGACATTAGATCTATGAATGATTTCTGGGATGATAGTGACCTTCAATTAAAATCTGCAGGAGATGGCAAATATTTAGTGTATGATCCAAGTGATGATGCTTATATTCACGTTGACGGAAAGCCTTTGGAGATAGAATATGGAAATTAATACTCAGCTTCTAAACAAAACAGAAGCGACTGCTTACGAAAGTAAGACAGAATTTGGTACAGAATCTATTAGAAATGGATTTAAACAACATAGAGCAACTGAATTGGGAAGAACATACGAGTATTTTGACACAAAGGTAAATAACTATTTACTTAGTCAGCAAGAAGATTATGGAGAGAATAAAGATTATTACGGTAAATTTGGAGACCTAGATGCTCAAGAAAAACATACATATAGAGACATAATCAAGGGCGGTCACTACTCTTTAGAAGACGGAGAAATAGTATCGAATAATCCTGCTTTAGATTACATGTTTGATATGGACACTATGAAGGGCGCGCTACTATCTCAAAACATTACTAAAGATCAATTAGATGTTCTATATAAGAAATATGTAGATGAAGAAACAAAACACTGGGGAAGTAAAAAATACACGACTGGCGGTAAGGTAGGAACATTTATAGGGGCTATGGGAGCATGGGCTACTGACTGGGAATCTACTCTTGAATTTATGACACCAGGAAAGATTGATAC
>Ga0233441_1001262_pt1 | contig 23381 bp, 24 predicted proteins | sample SI_123_September_4_FD_182781 | JGI IMG/M metagenome (GOLD analysis project Ga0233441, IMG submission 182781) | Seawater microbial communities from Saanich Inlet, British Columbia, Canada - SI_123_September2016_135_MG | ecosystem: Environmental > Aquatic > Marine > Inlet | place: Canada: British...
TCTGTCTCATCGTCGTTCCTTTGAAAGGCTACGATGAACCAGAAATCCTCCTCTCTCAATTAGCCCAATTCTGTCTCATTGGTGCTGACGCCGAACAGGGGCTGCCAGCGAGTTGCCTCCATCGGAGCTGGACAAGGCGCTTCATATCGGCGAGGGCAGTCGTTTCGCGGTGGTCGCGGAAATGAAGGTAGATGGTGTCGATACGATCGTCGGCGAGTCCCGCTACAGCTATGATGCCGAAACGCAGAACACCGAATTCGGCCTGTCTATCGGCAATGCGTGGCAGGGGCAGGGTATCGGCACGGCCATGCTGTCCAATCTTGAATGCCGTTCGGCGGCGCTGGGCGCGCTGCGGCTGTTCGGCGAAACTTTCCGCAACAACGAGCAGATGATCGCTCTCGCCCGCAAAGCCGGCTATCTCTTTACAGGAGCGCCAAGCGACTGGCGGCAGGTGCGTTTTGAAAAGCCGCTGTATCGGGTCACGGACATTCCCTGCGAAAGCTGGAAGCAGGCGGCCACGGCAGGCTGGATGCCGAGCGCGCTGATCGCTTCATGACAGCCCGGCGCGCCGTCGGCTTGTATGCCCTCCGCCTGATCGCATAGTGTCCCGGAAGCGCCAACAGGGCGTGCGATCCGGGAGTATCCGATGGCGCAATTTGCAAAAACCGATGTTTGGCTCGCGGCGGGTGTCCGCACGCCGTTTGCAAAGGTCGATGGCCCTCTCAGCGGCGTCGATGCCATCGCTTTGTCGGTTCCGGTGGTCAAGCACATGATTGAGCAGCTGGGCGGCGGCAAGCCGGACTTTGCGGTCTGGGGCAACGTGGTCCCCAACCTGACATGGAGCAACATCGCACGTGAAACTCTGATGGATGCTGGTGTCGATGCGACGGTGCCTGCCTATTCCACCGTCATGGCATGTTCGACCAGCATGATGGGTGTGTTCGAAGCCGCCGGCATGATTGACGGCGAAGTGCAGAATCTCGCGCTGGTCGGCGGCGTTGACAGCCTCAGCCAGGTGCAGCTTGGGCTCGGCATGTCGCTGTCGAACTGGGTGCGCCAATTCCAGACCGCGCGATCGCTCGGACAAAAGCTCAGCCATGCCATTGACCTCAAGCTCAGCGATGTACGCCTCTACATTCCGGCGGTCAGCAACCGCACAACCGGAATGAGCATGGGCGAGCACACGGAAATCACCGCCAAGGTCTGGAACATCTCGCGCGAGGCGCAGGACCAGATCGCGCTGGAGAGCCATCAGCGCGCAGTCGCCGCGTGGGATCGTGGGTTTTTCGACGGCCTCGTGATTCCATTCGACGGGGTGAAGCGTGATACCATTCCGCGCAAGGATACCTCACTCGAGAAGCTGGCGCGGCTATCGCCCTCGTTTGATCGCACCAGCGGCAAGGGCACGCTGACGGCCGGCAATTCGTCGCCGCTCACCGACGGCGCATCGAGCATCTGGGTGGCTTCGCAAAGAGGGCTGGAGAAGCTTCCCTCCAACACACCGCGCGTGAAACTGATCGACTGGGAGATCGCGTCGGTGGATTTCCGCACCGAGGGCCTGCTGATGGCGCCGCCCTATGCGATCCCGCGGCTGCTCGCGCGCCATTCGCTCGGCTATGGCGACATTCATCTCTGGGAAATCCATGAAGCCTTCGCGGCGCAGGTACTTGCGCATATCAAGGCGCTGGAGAGCCCGGAGTTCATCCGCGACAAGGCTGGGGTCAAAGCCGAGTTCGGCAAGTTTCCGCGCGAGCGCATGAATCCGAACGGCGGCTCTACCGCGCTCGGTCACCCGTTCGGCGCGACCGGCGCGCGCATCTTGAGTCAGGCGGTTAAGGAGCTGGCGGCAATGCCTAAGGGAAGCCGTGCCATCGTCAGCATCTGTGCCGACGGCGGGCAGGGCACTGTGGCGTTGCTGGAGGCGGCCTGAGTACGCTCAGGGCTTCCACGCCATGCCGTAGACTTTTCGTCCGGATACCGGATTGACGTCGTCATGGGTGTGGACGAAGCCGTTGCGCTCATAAAAGCGGATCGCGCGGGCGTTGTCGGTATTGACCAGCAGCGTGATGCCGCCCGGCGATATCGCTTTGGCCTCGCCGATGAGCATGTTGCCGAGATCCGATCCCCATGCCTCCGGCGCGACCACGAGCTGGTCGAGATAGCCTGATGCATCGATGGTGACGAATCCGGCCATCTCGCCGTTCTGTTCGGCCACGACGATTTGCGCGGCAGGCACCAGTTCATCCCGCCAGCGCGCACGCCAGCCTTCCAGCCGCTGAGCGAAGTCGATCGACGGATAGGCCTGTTGCCAGGTGCGATGCCACAGGTCGATCGCTGTGTTCTCGTCGCTGTTCGTGTAGGGCCGGAGCGTGAAGGGTGCGCTCATGATCGCATGCAGGTCTGCGACGTGCGGATCATCGCTCGGTGAGCTTCAATTCGATACGGCGGTTGCGCTTGTAGGCTTCTTCGGTTTTCTCGGGATCGAGCGGCTGGAACTCCGCGAAGCCCGCTGCGACCAGCCGCTGCGCCGGCACGCCAAGCGAGACGAGATACTGCACCACCGAGATCGCGCGTGCCGATGAGAGCTCCCAGTTCGACTTGAACTGTGGGCTGCTGATCGGCCGCACGTCGGTATGGCCGTCGACGCGCAGCACCCAGGCGATCTCCTTTGGAATCTGGTTGTCGAGATCAATCAGCGCAGTTGCAAGCTTGTCGAGTTCGGCGCGGCCTTCCGGCAGCAGCAGCGCCTGTCCGGTGTCGAAGAACACCTCAGACTGGAACACGAAGCGGTCGCCGACGATGCGGACATCCGGCCGGTTGCCGAGGATGGCGCGCAGCCGCCCGAAGAATTCGGAACGATAGCGCGACAGCTCCTGCACGCGCTGCGCCAGCGCGACGTTCAGCCGCTGGCCGAGGTCGGCGATCCGGGTCTGGGATTCCTTGTCGCGTTTTTCCGATGCATCGAGCGCTTCTTCGAGGGCGGCCAGTTGCCGGCGCAGCGCGCTGATCTGCTGGTTCAGCACTTCGATCTGCGCCAGCGCCCGTGCCGAGACTTGCTTCTCAGAATCGAGCGCCTTGCCGAGTTCGGCGGCGCGGCCCGCCGCATTGGCGCCGGCGCCTGCGAGGCCATCATAAAGACCTTTGACGCGGTCGCGTTCGGATTCTGCCGAGGCCAGCCCGGCGCGCATCTGGGAGAGTTGCTCGTCGAGGTTCAGCTTGCCGAGTTTTTCGAGGGACAGGAGATCGTTGAGCTGCGCGATCTGCGCGTTCAGCCGCTCAAGCGCCTTGTCCTTGCCGGTGACTTCCTGCGACAGGAAGAACTGCACAACAAGAAACACCGATAGCAGAAACACGATCGCGAGAACCAGCGTCGACAGCGCATCGACGAAGCCCGGCCAATAGTTGAAGCCGCTGTCGTTGCGGCGTGAACGCGAAAGCGCCATGAGCTGCTATCTCCGGTTCAATTGGTCTCAGGCTGACGTGCAAGGCGCTCCAGAAGCTGCTTGATCTCCTTGTTCTGCTCACCCTGACCGTCGGCCCATTCGCGGATCAATTGCTGCTCGGTGCGCATGTGATGCACCAGGCCCTGAATCGCTTCGGCAAGATTGGCCATCGCCGTGGTGGCGGTTCGGTTCGATCCCATTTCCTCCACGGCCAACCGCAGCCGGTCGAGCGCGGGATTGAGATCGCCAGTGGCGCTGCCGCCATCGCCCGCATATTCCCGCACGGTTTCCGCCAGCCAGTCTTCGAGGTCGGTGTAGAAACGGTTCTGCGCCTGGCTCGATTGCAGATCGAGAAAGCCGAGGACCAATGAACCGGCGAGACCGAACAGCGAGGACGAGAACGAGATGCCCATGCCGCCGAGCGGGGCAGCGAGGCCTTCCTTCAGCGTGTCGAACACCGAGCCCGCATCGCCGCCGACCTTCAGGCCCTCGATCACCTTGCCGACCGAGCCGACGGTTTCGATCAAGCCCCAGAACGTGCCGAGCAGGCCAAGAAACACCAGGAGCCCTGTCATGTACCGCGACAGGTCTCGCGCTTCATCAAGCCGCGTGGCGATGGAATCCAGAAGATGCCGCATGGTCTGCTGCGAGATGCTCATGCGGCCCGAACGATGACTGAGCATTGCCGCCATCGGCGCCAGCAGCGTGGGCCGGCGATCCACAGCGAGGCCGGGATCGGAAATGCGAAAGCTGTTGACCCAGGAAATTTCAGGATAGAGCCGGATCACCTGCCGGAAGGCGAGGATGATGCCGATGGCCAGAACACCGACGATCAGTGCATTGAGGCCGGGATTGGCAAGGAACGCCAGCCAGATTTGCTTGTAGAGGACCACAAGCAGCAGGCTGCACAGAACGAGGAACACCAGCATCCGGACCAGAAAGATACGCGGCGTTGACAGTTTCGTGACGGTGATGTCAGCCGCAGTTTTGGATGAGGTCTTTGCCATGGCGGGATCTTCAATCCTTGTCCGTGGAAACGTGTCAGACATCAATATGGCACAGCGTGGGCGGGAAAAAAGACACCATCTCCGATTTGACCCCAGCTAAGGAACTTCGACTGAAACTGGTGCCGGTCAGCACTGGCGTTCTCGGTCAATTGCTGGGGCGAGGATATGATCCGGTTTTTCCGGAGCGCATCCGTCCCACCGGTAATTCAGGGTGGGTCGAATGGAGTGTCTCCTCCTCATTTGCGAGGAGCGGAGCGACGAAGAAATCCAGAAACCGCGCTTGAAGTCCTGGATTGCCTCGCTCGCAATGATGGTCGACTGTGCTTCTGCTTAGCCCAGTGGCTTCAGGATCTTCACCAACTCGCGCTGGATCGTCTCATTGCCGCAAACGACATGACCGGTGGCCATCGCCGTGTCGCCGCCTTCGATGCCGCTGATGACGCCGCCGGCCTCGCGCACCATGATCAATCCGGCTGCGATATCCCACGGCTGGAGATTGCGTTCCCAGTAGCCGTCGAGACGCCCGGCTGCGACATAGGCGAGATCGAGCGAAGCCGCACCGAAGCGGCGCAGGCCCGCGACGCGCTGCTGCATCTCGGCCATTTCGCGGCGGGAGAGTTCGTGGTCGCCGCGCCCGATATGCGGGAGGCCGCACGCGATCACACATTCGTTGAGCTGCTTGCGGGCCGCGACGCGCAGGCGCTGATCGTTGAGGAACGCGCCCTTGCCGCGCTCGGCCATGTAAAGTTCATCGGTGGCGGGATTGTAGATCACGCCGGCGATGATCGTGCCTTCGCGTTGCAGGGCGATGGAGATCGCGAATTGCGGAATGCCGTGCAGGAAGTTCGTCGTGCCGTCGAGCGGATCGACGATCCATGTGTTGGATTTGTCGGTGCCTTCGCGTGTGCCGCCTTCTTCGCCGAGAAAACCGTAACCCGGCCGCGCCTTGGTCAGATCCTCATAGAGCATCTGTTCCGCGCGCTTGTCGGCGAGCGACACGAAATTCGCCGGTCCCTTCAGAGAAACCTGAAGGTTCTCGATCTCGCCAAGATCGCGACTGAGGCTACGGCCCGCGCGGCGCGCGGCCTTGACCATGACGTTGATGAGAGCTGAATGGATCATGCGTCCGGCTTGATAAGGATCCGTATGAGGCCGGATCGGGATGAAAGATTGGGGCTTTGGTGCCGGATGCTTGGCGTCAAAGCGCAGGCGCGTCAAGGGCGTTCAGAGCGTTTTCGAGCGGCGCGGGGTGCCGGTTCGCGCCGAGAAATACGTCAAAAGCGAGCTTCGTGTCTGAACCTGCCGGACCAAGGGAGATCCGAGCCTATTTCGTGCCGAACCACTTCTTGGCGAGAGCTTCGGCCTTGGCCTTTTCCACGGGCGGAAGTTGCGCGAATTGCGCATCAAGATCGGGATCACCATTGCCGGCAGTTTTCGCGATCAAATGCCATTTGAAACCCTGAACCTTGTCCACTGGAACGCCGAGGCCATCGATGAGAATGCGTGCCAGGCGATTTTGCGCGATCGGGCTGTTCTGGCGCGCCGCTCTGTTCAGCAGCGCAATCGCGGTGGGCACATCCTTGGGCGTGCCGGTGCCGTTATAGAGCGCGATGGCGTATTCCACTTCGGCGTCGAGATTGTCGACCATCGCGGCGGCACGCAACAGGCGCGCAGCCTCCACGACGTTCTTCTCCACGCCTCGGCCTTCCTTGTAGAACGTCGCGAGCGCGTACTGCGCTTCCGCGTTGCCAGCGTTCGCTGCCTGTCGGAACAGCTCGGCGGCGCGCTTGACGTCCTGCGGAAAGACCTGTCCTTCAAGATACAGCAGTCCGAGATTATATGCCGCCGCCGCTTTCCCAAGCTTGGCGGACGACGCCAGCAGCCGGGCGCCTTCCTCGCGATTGGTGGGACCGCCGCGTCCGGCGATCCGCATCATGCCGAGCGCGAACATCGCTTCGCGGTCGCCGCGGTCGGCGGCCTGCTTGTACCATTCAGCGGCCTTGGCGTCGTCGCGCTTGATGCCGAGCGCATTGGAGTAGAGCTCCCCCAATAGCGTCATCGATTTCGGATCGCCCATCTCCTGCGCGCGCTTCAGCGCGATATTGAAGGCGGTGCGGTAAAGGCCTTGCTGATAGGCACCGTAGGCGAGATCGGCGTTAGGATTGTCGGGAACGGCGGGTGCGGGTGGAGACGCCGTTTTCGCGGGCTCGCCTTTCTTCGGCGCGTTGGTACTCGGTTTCGGCGCGGCGGCCTTGGGTGCAGCGGATTTTGCGGCCGGTGGCTTCTCCGCGGGCTTGATCGGTTCCGGAAAGGGGTTCGGCGTGCTCTGTGCGATAGCACTTGCCGAAAACGCGACAACACCGGCAGCGACCGATGCAAGAAATCTTGCACGAGTAGCTGTGAACGGCGCGGTCCGGCGAAGCGCGGTCATCGCGGTCCTATGCTCCCGTAATGGCTTGCGTGAGAGAGGTCTCAAAGCCGCGCGTGACAGCCTGGCTGGCTTCGATCAGAGCGGCCTGAGCGCCGCGCGAATCCTGCCAGATGAAATCACCGACCAGGACAAAATCTGCGCCGGCCGTGGCGAACAGGTTTGCTTCATCCAGCGTCATGGCGTAGCCGACGCAGGGCGGCTCGAACAATTCGGCCCACCAGTCCAGCCGTTCGCAGATCGCCTCCGGCGATGGCCGTTCGCCATTCGCATCGGGTTCGCCGAACAGCACATAGTCCGCGCCGGCTTCACCGGCGACCATCGCGTCATGCCGTGTCATCAAGCCGCCGACGCCGAGAATGCGATCGGGCTTCAGTGTCGGCATCGCCTCCTGCATGGCCTCGATACCGCTCACGTTCGCGCCGTCTGCGCCGGAGCGAGCGACCTGTCCGAAATGTTCATCAATGAGCAGAGCCGCGCCGGCTCTCTGAACCGGCGGCGCGAGCACCTTGGCGCGCTGGATGACGCTGCGCTCGTCGCCGGGGGCGAGGCGCAGCAGAACAGCTGCGATGTCCGCAGCAGCGAGCAGCGCCGGCAGTTCAGAGATAAGCTGAGCGGGGTCGGCGACAACCGGGGTCGCGAGATAGAGGCGAGGCGCAGGGCGCGGCGGAGGAGGTTTGGTGGCCATGATGCCGTATCTGCCCGTTGACTGCGGCCAAAAAAGGGGCGGGACCGTGTCCCGCCCTCTTGATGATCGTCAGGCGATCTTCGGAGCCAGTTCACCCTTGGCGTAGCGTTGTGCCATCTGGGCGGTGGTCAGCACCTTCTTGATCTTGCTGGCCTGGCCGGCGGTGTTGAACTCTTCCAGGCGCTGCTTGCAAAGCTTGGTCATCGCTTCCATCGCAGGCTTCAGATACTTGCGCGGATCGAACTCGCTCGGGCTCTCGGAAAGAATCTTGCGGATTTGTCCGGTCATCGCCATGCGATTGTCGGTGTCGATGTTGATCTTGCGCACGCCGTGCTTGATGCCACGCTGAATCTCGGAGACCGGCACGCCCCAGGTCGGCTTCATCTGACCGCCGAACTTGTTGATGATGTCCTGCAGGTCCTGCGGCACCGACGACGAGCCGTGCATGACGAGATGCGTGTTCGGCAGCTTGCGGTGAATTTCCTCGATCACGTTCATGGCGAGGATGTCGCCATCCGGCTTGCGGGTGAACTTGTAGGCGCCGTGCGAGGTGCCCATCGCAATGGCCAGCGCGTCAACCTGGGTTTCCTTGACGAACTTCACGGCTTCGTCCGGATTGGTCAGCAACTGATCGTGCGAAAGCTTGCCTTCGGCGCCGTGGCCGTCTTCCTTGTCGCCCATGCCGGTCTCGAGCGAGCCGAGCACGCCGAGTTCGCCTTCAACCGAGATGCCGCCGAGATGGGCCATGTCGGTGACGGTCTTGGTCACGCCGACATTGTAATCCCAGTCGCCCGGCGTCTTGCCGTCGGCCTTCAGCGAGCCGTCCATCATCACCGAGGTGAAGCCGGCCTGGATCGCCGTCATACAGGTCGCGGGTTCGTTGCCGTGATCGAGATGCACGCAGACCGGAATCGAGGGGTGAATTTCCGTCACCGCGTCCATCATGTGCTTGAGCATGACGTCGTTGGCGTACGAGCGCGCACCGCGCGACGCCTGAATGATGACCGGCGCATCGAGGGAACTGGCGGCGTCCATAATGGCCAGCGCCTGCTCCATGTTGTTGATATTGAATGCCGGCACGCCGTAGTCGTTCTCAGCAGCATGATCCAGCAATTGACGCAACGTGATGCGAGCCATGTGTGCTTGTTCTCCGTGAGCTGAAGTCAGCGCCAAGGGCGCCGGATCCATTAAAATCTAGCGTACCCTAAGAACCTCGACGCCGGGCAAAGGTTTCCCTTCCATCCACTCCAGAAAGGCGCCACCGGCGGTCGAAACATAGGTAAAATCCTTGCCGACGCCTGCGTGGTTCAATGCCGCAACGGTATCTCCGCCGCCCGCGACGGACACCAGTTTGCCAGCCCTGGTGCGGGCAGCTGCATATTTGGCGGCCTGAACCGTCCCGCGGTCGAATGGCGACATTTCGAACGCGCCGAGCGGTCCGTTCCATACCAGCGTCGCGGCGTCATCGATGGCAGCATCGATCCGCTTAATCGATTGCGGGCCGACGTCGAGGATCATGCCGTTGGCGGGAATCGCGTCGAGGCCATAGGCATGCGAAGGCGCATTGGCTTCAAATTTCTCCGCAACCACCGCATCGATCGGCAGGATGATCGCGCAGTTCGTGGAGTTCGCCTTGACGAGGATGCGCAGCGCCGTGGTGGCGAGATCCTTTTCGCAAAGCGAATTACCGACATCGACGCCCTGCGCATGCAGGAAGGTGTTGGCCATGCCGCCGCCGATCACCAGCGCATCGACCTTGCTGACGAGATTTTCCAGGAGATCGATCTTGGTCGAAACCTTAGAGCCGCCGACGATGGCGATCACCGGATGGACCGGCTGTTCCAGCGCTTTGCCCAGTGCGTCGAGTTCGGCTTCCATGGTGCGACCGGCATAGCCCGGCAGCACGCGGCCGAGGCCTTCGGTCGAGGCATGGGCGCGGTGCGCGCAGGAAAATGCGTCGTTGACCCAGATGTCGCCGAGCTTCGCAAGCTGCGCGACAAACGCCGGATCATTCTTTTCCTCGCCGGGATGAAAGCGGGTGTTCTCGAGACAGAGAATTTCGCCGTTCTTCAGTCCCGCGACCGCCCTCTCGGCGATCTCGCCGACGCAGTCCGGTGCGAACTCGACGTGACGCAGCAGCACATAGCCGAGCGCGGTGGCCACGGGCTTGAGCGATTCCTTCGGGTCCGGCCCCTTGGGCCGGCCGAAATGCGCAAGGATGACGACCCTGCCGCCGGCTTCCGACAGTTCGATGATGGTCTTGGCGATGCGCTGCAGACGTGTGGTGTCGGACACACGTCCGTTGTCCATCGGTACGTTGAGGTCGACGCGCAGCAGCACGCGCTTTCCCTTCACGTCGACATCATCGAGGGTGCGAAATCCGGACATCAGGACTCGTTGCGACTAACAGGTTGCGGCGAGGGCCGGTGAGATCAGATCAGCTTGCTCATGGCCGCGGCCGTGTCGGCCATGCGGTTCGAGAAGCCCCACTCGTTGTCGTACCATGACAGTACGCGCACCAGCGTTCCGTTCTGCACCTTGGTCTGGTCGAAGGCGAAGGTTGAGGAATGTGGGTCGTGGTTGAAGTCGATCGAGACGTTCGGATCGCTGGTGGTGCCCAGAATACCCTTCAGTTCCTGGGCTGCCGCGCGCTTGACCGCGTCGTTGATCTCTTCCTTGGACGTCGCGCGCTTCGCAACGATCTTGAGATCGATCACCGACACGTTCGGCGTCGGCACGCGGATCGAAACGCCGTCGAGTTTGCCGGCAAGCTCAGGCATCACCAGACCGATAGCCTTGGCAGCGCCCGTGGAGGTCGGAATCATCGACAGGCCAGCCGCGCGCGCGCGATAGAGGTCGCTGTGCATGGTGTCCAGCGTCGGCTGGTCGCCGGTATAGGCATGGATCGTGGTCATGAAGCCGGTCTCGATGCCGACGGTGTCGTTCAGCACCTTGGCGACCGGCGCAAGGCAGTTCGTGGTGCACGAGCCGTTCGAGACGACCAGGTGATCCTTGCTCAGCTTGTCGTGGTTGACGCCGTAGACGATGGTCGCGTCCGCGCCGTCCGACGGGGCGGAGACCAGCACGCGCTTGGCGCCTGCGGTCAGATGCGCCGACGCCTTGGCCTTGGCGCTGAAGATGCCGGTGCATTCCATCGCGATGTCGATGCCGAGATCCTTCCACGGCAGGGTGGCCGGATCGCGCACCGCAGTGACCTTGATCTTGCCGTTGCCGAGATTGATGGAGTCGCCTTCGACCGTCACGGTGCCCGGAAAACGTCCATGCACGGAATCATAGCGCAGCAGGTGAGCGTTGGTTTCGACCGGGCCGAGGTCGTTGATGGCGACGACCTCGATGTCCGTGCGCTTGGATTCATAAATGGCCCGCAGAATGTTGCGGCCGATACGGCCAAATCCATTGATCGCGACACGAACTGCCATTCAACTTCTCCTCGATAGGTCGGAAATGACGATTTTCGAGGCGGTTTTTGCCCCGAATAGCGCCATGATGCAATCACCTGAATCCCGAATGTTCGGGCAGGATTATCAGCCTTTCAGCCTGGTTTGCGCGGCCTCGGCGACTGCTTCCGCAGTGATCCCGAAATGCCGGTACAGTTCCTTGTAGGGGGCGCTGGCGCCGAAGCCGTCCATGCCGACGAAAATGCCGTCGGAGCCGATCACGGCATCCCAGCCCTGACGAATGGCAGCCTCAACGGCGATTTTCACCGGCGCATTGCCAATGATCGCGGCTTTCTGGGCTGCGGGCAGTTCCAGCAGCAGATCCATGCAGGGTACAGAAACGACCCGCGTCGGAATGCCGCGCGCGGTAAGCAGCTTCTGTGCTTCGACCGCTAGTGAGACTTCCGAGCCGGACGCGAAGATCGAGACTTTCGCCTCGCCGTCAGCTTTGGAGATTTCATAGGCGCCGGCGGCGCACTTGTTGTCGGCGTCGTTTGCAAGGCGGAGCTGAGGCAGGTTCTGGCGGGTCAGTGCCAGCACGCTGGGCCGATCCTTGGCTTCGAGCGCGAGCTGCCAGCATTCCAGCGTTTCGACCGTGTCGCAGGGCCGGAACACGTTGCAGTTCGGAATCGCGCGCAACGCTGCCAGATGCTCGACCGGCTGATGGGTCGGGCCGTCTTCGCCGAGCCCGATCGAATCGTGGGTGAGAACGTGGATCGCGCGCTCGCCCATCAATGCCGCGAGCCGCAGCGCCGGGCGCAGATAGTCTGAGAACACGAGGAAGGTGCCGGAATATGGAATCAGGCCGCCATGCAGCGTCATGCCGTTCATCGCCGCCGCCATGCCGTGCTCGCGGATGCCGTAGTTGATGTAACGGCCGCCGTAATTGTTGGCGGAGATCGCGACCATGCCCTTGACGCGGGTGTTGTTGGAGCCGGTGAGATCGGCCGAACCGCCGATCATTTCGGGCACGGCTGCGCAGAGAACTTCCAGCGCATGTTCCGACGCGGTGCGGGTGGCGATTTCCTTCGGGCTCGCGGCGAGGGAGGCTTTCATCGCCGCCACAGCGTCGGAAAGTGCCCTAGCAGGAAGATCGCCCTTCATGCGGCGCTCGAATTCGGAACGCGCGCCTGCGTCCTTGGTGCCGAGGGTCCTGGTCCATGCGGCGTGTGCATCCTTGCCGCGCGATCCTGCCGCGCGCCAGGCGTCGAGAATGTCCTGCGGAACCTCAAAAGGTGCCGAATCCCATTTCAGGTTCTTGCGCGCACCCGCAATCTCGTCCGCACCGAGCGGCGAGCCGTGGGATTTTTCCGAGCCCGCCTTGTTAGGCGCGCCGAAGCCGATCGTGGTCTTGCACGCGATCAGGGTCGGACGGTCGGACCTTTGTGCGCGCGTCAGTGCGTCGGCAATCGCTTTCGGATCGTGGCCGTCGACGCGTTCGGCGGCCCAGCCGGCCGACTCGAAGCGCTTCACCTGATCGACCGAGTCCGACAGCGAGATCGCGCCGTCAATGGAAATGCCGTTGTCGTCGAACAGCACAATCAGCTTGTTGAGCTTGAGATGTCCGGCGAACGCGATGGCTTCCTGGCTGACGCCCTCCATCAGGTCGCCGTCGGAGGCGAGCACGTAGGTATGATGATCGACGAGGTCGCCGCCAAACTCGGCCGCCATACGGCGCTCAGCCAGCGACATGCCGACGGCGGTGGCGATGCCTTGGCCGAGCGGACCCGTGGTGGTTTCGATGCCCGGCGTCACGAAATTTTCCGGATGGCCCGGCGTCAGCGAACCGAGCTGACGGAAATTCTTGATCTGCTCGATGGTCATCGACGAATTGCCGGTCAGATACAGCAGCGCATACAGCAGCATCGAGCCGTGGCCGGCGGAGAGCACGAAGCGGTCGCGGTCCGGCCAGGTGGGGTCGCTAGCGTCGAATTTAAGGAACTGCGTGAATAGCACGGTGGCGACGTCGGCCGCGCCCATGGGCAGGCCGGGATGGCCAGATTTCGCCTTTTCGACGGCATCCATGGCAAGCGCGCGAATCGCATTTGCCATACGGGAGGGATCGACACGCACAGTCATGGGAGGTCCGCCTGACAATTCGGTGTGGGAAGTGGCCGCATGTCTCAAAAATGCCACGGCCAGGGAAGCTTTCGCAGGGTGGATAGCATCGTGAAACCCTTGAGTCCAAGGGCATTACGGCCTTTCCGCCGTGAGTTTTCGCTTTGTGTGCATAGCTCGCGGTCAGCGTTGCGTGCGGCTCGTCCGGGTCGTAAATTTACCCGCCTAAATGCTTGCCGGTTCGCGGCTTTTCAAGCCGGGCCAGAGTCAAAAAGGCTGCCGCTCCGTGATGACCGACCGCAGTGCCAACGGTTTTGCCAATCCAGAGCCTGCACCTGCCGGTGCGAGCGACATCGAACTCGCGACGCGGCGGCTGGCAGCGGCGCTCGATGCGCTTGAAAGTGCTGTGGAACGGCGGAGGGAGGCCGATCGAATCGACGACGACCTGGGCGCGCGGATTCAGGCGCTTGGCGCCGATCGTTCCCGTTTGGCCAACGAACTCGATGGAACGCTGGTGCGCTCCCGCGCGCTGGAGCGGACCAATCGAGAGATCGCGGAACGCCTCGACGTCGCCATCGACACCATCCGCTCGGTGATTGATTCGGGAGAATCCCCATGAGCCACATCAACGTCACCATCAACGGCCGGCAATATCGCATGGCCTGCGAGGCCGGGCAGGAAAGCCGGCTGCTGCGGCTGGCGGAAAGCCTGGAGGCCCGTATCGCCAGTCTGCGCGGCAAGTTTGGCGAGATCGGCGACGGGCGTCTGACCGTGATGGCCGCGCTGACGGTTGCCGATGAACTGGTGGACGCCGGGCAGCGTATCCGCGCCCTCGAGGAAGAATTGAACGCCTTGCGCGACGTCCGCGTGGTCGCGGCGGACCGTGCCCGGGCCACGCAATCGGCCGTAGCCAATGCGCTGAATTCGGCGTCGGACCGGATAGAAAAGATGACACAGGCGCTGAATCGCCCGGCCCGCAACGGTATCGCCATTGGCTGACGATTGATGGCAGCCGCTGGCGCTCCGCCGTGATCGTGACTACATTGGTCAGGCGAGGCTGCGTCGCGCGTCAGAAGCCATATATCCCCGGGGCCTTATCGATCCTTTAGGGAACTGTCCCTGGCCGGGTCCGTGGACCCGATCACATGGTGCCCACCTACTTTCGTAGGTGCTCCGGGATCGAGTGCTTCAACGGCCATCGTGGCTTCGCACTTTCTTTTTCGCCTCCGCCCCCTTTCGCGTAGGAGAGGTGACAAGGACTCCCGGCGGTGGATGGAAATCGGTTCCTCGCAAATCTGAAAGACGATTTTCGGCGCGGCGCTCTCGCGCAGCGAGACGCGTTGAGCGTCGAAGCGCGCGCGGATGCCGCGGCTGCAATTGCACGGGCCTCGCTGCCGGTGGAGTTGCCGGCGACCGTTGCAGGCTATTCTCCGATCAACAGTGAACTCGATCCGTATCCATTGATGCATGCGCTTGCGGCCAGAGGCGCCATGCTGGCGCTGCCGGTCATCATCGCGCGCAATCAGGCGCTGATCTTTCGTGCATGGCAGCCTGACGAAGGCCTCGTGCGCGGGCCATTTGGAATTTTTCAGCCATCATCCGACGCGGATGAGGTTGATCCGGACATCGTGCTGGTGCCGCTCGCAGCCTTCGATCGCGCCGGTCATCGGATTGGCTATGGGCGTGGCTATTACGACCGCACCCTGCAGGACCTGCGTACCATCAAGAAAATAACCGTCATCGGCGTCGCGTTTGCAGTGCAGGAAATCGAGACGGTGCCGCGGCTTCCACACGACGAGCAGCTCGATTGTGTGCTAACGGAACGCGAACTGATCGATCTGCGGAGTTTATGAATTGCGTATCCTGTTTGTCGGCGACGTGGTGGGACGAAGCGGCCGGGTGGCCGTGAACGAGACTCTTCCGGGCCTGATCCGCGACTGGAAACTCGATCTGGTCGTCGTGAACGGCGAGAATGCCGCGGGTGGCTTCGGCATCACCGAAGCAATTTATCATGAATTGCTGGAGGCCGGCGCGGACGCCGTCACACTTGGCAATCATTCGTGGGATCAGCGTGAGGCGCTGGTGTTCATCGAGCGTGCGCCGCGTCTGATCCGTCCGGCGAATTTTCCGCCGGGCACACCCGGCCGCGGCGCAGCGCTGATCGACACCAGGAACGGCAAGCGCGCATTGATCATCAACGGGATCGGCCGCGTCTTCATGCAGCCGTTCGACGATCCTTTCGCGATCATCGACCGCGAACTGAATGTGTGTCCGCTAGGCGAGGTCGCCGATGCGGTCGTTGTCGACTTTCACGGCGAGGCGTCGAGCGAAAAACAGGCGATCGGCTATTTCTGCGACGGCCGCGCCAGTCTCGTGGTCGGCACGCACACCCATGTCCCGACGTCGGATCACCGCATCCTTCCCTCAGGTACGGCGTATATGACCGACGCGGGCATGACGGGAGATTATGAATCCATCATCGGGATGCAGCGCGATGAGCCGCTTGGGCGCTTTCAGCGCGGTTATCCGGCGGGACGCTTCGAGCCTGCGGAAGGTGCCGCGACCTTGAGCGGCGTCGCGGTCGAGACGGATGACACGACCGGCCTTGCAACGCGTGTGGCGGCTGTGCGGATCGGCCCATTGCTCGAACGTGCCGTGCCGGATTTTTGGTAGCGTTCGTCATTGCGAGCGACGCGAAGCAACCCAGAGTGCCGGAAAGGGCTGGATTGCTTCGTCGCTGACGCTCCTCGCAATGACGTTGCGGGATTTTGTTCCTTAGAGCTCAGCTCAAATCTTATACGCCGTTCTGAAGCCGCCCCAGTGGCGGCCTTTGACTCGGATCGGCACATCGATCTCGCGCATCATGATGGTGGTGCCGTTCCCCATGTCACGGGCATAGCTCTGGATCAGATACGAACGGATGTTGCGGCCCGCGGCGAGTCCAGCGGGATCGTTGAAAATGCGCCGGTTGCGCGCGTTTGCAGTGTTCCAGGCGGTGTCGCCTGGGCGTTGCCGTTGCGAGTAGATCTTGTTGTGAACCGGCAGATAGCCGTTGCGGTCGATGACGGCGCAGAAGGCTGCCCGCGCATCTCGTGCGAGCATTGCTTCCTGGATCTCAGGCAGTGCGCGATCGGCCCAGTCGAGGAAGCGTGTGCGGTACTGCACCGGATCGGTACCTTCGATCTTGACGTAGTTTTCGTCGAACAGATCCTCGAGTGTGATATCGCCCTTTGCGACGGCATTCTCGAAAAGCTTCGTGATGGCATCGCCGGCTTCCATCGCCCGCGTCACGAACTCGGTGTTCTCGTCGTGAATGCTCCAGACCTTGTCTTCGATCCTGTCTTTGAGCGCTGCACGGGGCGACACGAATTCCGCCTGCGCGCCGCCGGCGGTCTGTCCGGTCACACGGATGCTGCACACACCGATATCTTCCAGCGTTGCCTTCAGCACCTGATGCGAGGGGATTGAGGCCGCGCCCGCTCCGCCGATCAGGAGGCCATCGACAGAAATCTCGAACACCTCCGCCTTGATCGGAGCGGGGCCGCTCTCGATCTCGATCTGAAGACGGCAAGGCATGCGTTCCGCCTTGCGCTCTTCGTTTTCGTTCTGGCGCAACAGGACCGCGCAGCGCGTTTTCAGCTTTTCGGCAAACATCGTCACGGCCTTGCCGGCCTGCGCGACGCTCTCGCTGTGGGCTTCGGCCTCCCTGGCTGCGTTGTCGATCTCGGCGCTGCTGGTGCCGACCGAGGCGATGAACTGCGATGCAGATGCCGCGTTCTGCGTGATCTCGCCGGTGGTTTCGTTCTGCTCGGCCATCGCACCGTTGACGTGCGCGAACACCGGCTTGATCGCGTCGATAGCGGCGGAGATACGGTGCACCGCGTCGAACGACGTTGCGGCATCCAGTTGCAAGGCGTCGATCTTGGTCTTGATTTCCTCGGTCGCGTTCTGGGTCTGGACGGCGAGCGCCTTGACCTCGGAGGCGACGACCGCGAATCCGCGGCCCGCGGAACCGGCGCGAGCGGCCTCGATGGTGGAATTCAGCGCGAGCAGCGTGGTCTGCTTGGCGATGGTCGCGATCAGGTTAACGACATTGCCGATTGCTGCGGACGATTCGCGCAGCCGGTCGACATTGAGGCTGGCTTCGCGCGCCGCGGCGCTGGCTTCATCGGCGAGTTTGCTGGCGTCGCGGACCTGCGTGCCAATGCCGTGTGCAGACTGGGTGAATTTTTCCGCCGCCTGCGAAAAGGTTTCTGCCGTGGCCTGTGCGCCGCTGGTGCGGTCGGTCAGGGCGTCGGCGCGGTGCCGGATCGCGGACAGGGTGGTTGCGGTGGATTGAGCGCCGCTGGCGACCGAATTCGCTGCGCGCTCGAGCTGGCGGATCATCGCCACCAGCTCAAGTTCCAGCAATTCAAGAATCTCGCGGGCCGAATCGTGATCGGAGGCCGCAACGGGCTCAGACGCCGTCACCGGCGCGTCGAGTGAAATATCCGGCTTGACCTGTTCTGGCAGCCGCTTCCGAAAAAGACCGAACGCCATGGAGGGGGCTCTAAAAACATGTGCAATAGGTAGGCATTATCGCACTCCGGCATGAAATCATGGTTAACTTTTGCCGCGGCCAAGGCGGCCTGGGCGTATCGCCGTACCGAAAATCGGGCGTTCCGCCTTTAAATTTGGCCGTTCCCGGAATATAACGCCGCCCCGCCGGGCCGTTGCGTTAACAATGCCCCGGAATCACGTAACGCATCGCCGAACACCCGAGAGATTACCGATGGCCGGTCATTCCCAATTCAAGAACATCATGCACCGCAAGGGCAAACAGGACGCCATGCGGTCCAAGATGTTCGGCAAGCTCGCGCGTGAAATCACTGTCGCGGCGAAGCTGGGAACCCCGGACCCGGCGATGAATCCCCGCCTGCGGCTGGCGATCACGGCGGCGCGTGCGGAAAATGTGCCCAAGGACAATATCGAGCGCGCCATCAAGAAGGCGCTCGGCAATGAGGGCGAGAACTACGATGAGATCCGCTACGAGGGCTACGGTCCTGGCGGCGTGGCGGTGATCGTCGAGGCGCTGACCGATAACCGTAATCGCGCCGCGTCCGACATCCGTTCCTACTTCACCAAGTCCGGCGGCAACCTCGGTGAAACCGGCTCGGTGTCCTTCATGTTCGATCGTGTCGGCGTGATCGAATACGACGCCAAGGTTGGGTCCGATGACGCCATGCTGGAAGCCGCGATCGAGGCCGGCGCCGACGATGTAGCGTCGAGCGCAGACGGCCATGAAGTCTTCGCGTCGCCGGAGACGTTCCGCGACGTGGCCAAGGCGCTGGAGGCGAAGTTCGGCGAAGCGCGCAAGGCCGCACTGGTGTGGAAGCCGCAGAACACCATCACGGTCGATGACGAGACCGGCGAGAAACTGTTCAAGCTGCTCGACCTCCTGAACGAGCATGATGACGTCCAGCACGTCTATGCGAATTTCGAAGTATCGGACGCCCTCGCGGCCAAAATGAGCGCGTAAGGCCGACAGGGCCCATCCCTGAAGATTTTTTCTTGACGCCGTCCCGCTGAAGGATCATGTCAGCCGCGGGGGTGCGATCGCTCGCGTTCGGCGCCTATCACTGGAAACCAATCAACTATGCCAAGCGACAGTCCACGTATTTCGCCGACAACGGTCCCAGTGGTCTAGAGCGCTCCGGCTCACCGACCCTGCCGTTGCCGGCAGAACCCGAAGGTGAGCTATGACTGATACCCATGCGCATGAAGGCGCTTTCAACGCGGCTGTTCTGGCCGCGAGCTTGATCGGCGAGCACGCCGCCGACACCGTCGAAATTCTCAACAAACTCGAGCCGTCCGACGCTGCTGACGTTATGCGGCTGTTGCCGCGAGAGACCGCGATTGAAATTCTCGACAAGCCCGAACTGGATTTCGGCGCGGAGATCATCAAGGCGCTTCCCCGTCATGTTGCAGCGCCTCTACTCGCAGGGATGTCCGCCGACATGGCGGCGGACATCGTGCAGCGGCTCGAGGAGTCCGCGAAAACGGAGCTGCTGGCCGGGCTCGATGACGCGTCCCGCGGGGCGATCGTCGGCCTGCTAGCCTATCCGGAGAACACCGCCGGCGCGATGATGACGACGGAGTTTGTCAGCGTGCCCAGCAACTGGAACGTCGAACAGACGCTTCAGCATATTCGCAAGGTCGAGCGGACCCGCGAGACTGTTTATGCGATCTATCTGCTCGATCCCGTCACCCGGCGTCTCGTCGGCGCAGTGACCCTGCGCAGGCTGATCTCGGGTGAGCCATCGGCGAGCATTCTGACCCTCGCTCCAACCCACGCGCCGGTCACAACGCTTGCGCTGACCGATCGTGAGGAGGTGGCGCGTCTGATCACACGGCACGATCTGTTGGCAGTCCCGGTGATCGACAAGGCCGGGCATCTGCTCGGCATTGTCACGGTGGATGACATCATTGACGCCATCATCGAGGAGAGCACCGAGGACGTTCAGAAATTCGGCGGCATGTCCGCGACCGAAGAGCCGTACATGCAGATCGGGCTCCCGGGCATGATCCGCAAACGCGGCGGCTGGCTGTCCATCCTCTTTGTCAGCGAGATGCTGACGGCGAGCGTCATGCAGCATTTCGAGGGTGAGCTGGAAAAAGCCCTGGTGCTGACCCTCTTCATTCCCCTGATCATGAGTTCGGGCGGCAATTCGGGTTCTCAGGCGACCTCGCTGCTGATTCGGTCCCTCGCGCTGCGCGATGTGAAACTTGCAGACTGGTGGCGGGTGATGCTGCGCGAACTGCCAACCGGCCTGATTCTCGGGGGATTGCTCGGCGTCATCGGCATGGCGCGGGTCGTGATGTGGCAGAAGCTTGGTATCTATGACTACGGCGAGCACTGGGTGCTGGTGGGATTGACGGTGGCCGCAGCGCTGGTCGGCGTCGTGACCTTCGGTTCCGTGGCGGGATCAATGCTTCCGTTTGCCCTGCAAAGGGTAGGCTTCGATCCGGCCAGCGCGTCAGCACCTTTTGTGGCGACTCTCGTCGATGTCACCGGGCTGATGATCTATTTCAGCGCGGCGTTGCTGATCCTGCGCGGCACCTTGTTGTGACCCGGACGCCTGAACCGGATTCGAGTAGGATGCCGGCATGACATCGAGCGCGATTCGCATTCTCGGGATCGACCCCGGTCTCCGCCGGACCGGCTGGGGCGTGATCGACATCGACGGCAACCGGCTGATCTATGTCGGCTGCGGTTCGGTCGAATCCCGCGAAGCCGCGCCGCTGGCGGAGCGCCTGCTGGCGATCCATGAAGGGCTTGCCCGGGTGCTTGGCGACTTCAGGCCGCTGGAAGCCGCCGTGGAGCAGACGTTCGTCAACAGGGACGGGGCGTCGACCCTGAAGCTCGGCCAGGCACGGGGCGTTGCCATGCTGGCGCCAGCGATGTTCGGCATTTCGGTCGCGGAATATGCGCCCAACCAGGTGAAGAAGACCGTGGTCGGAGCGGGGCATGCCGACAAGAACCAGATCCGCGTCATGCTCGGCGTGCTGCTGCCGAAGGCCGATCCGAAAACACCGGATGCCGCCGATGCGCTGGCGATTGCAATCACCCATGCTCACCACCGCCAGAGCGCGATGCTGAAATTGAGAGTCGCCGGCGTATGATCGGAAAACTCAAAGGTCTGATCGATTCCTACGGCGAGGATTACGTGATCCTCGACGTGCAGGGCGTCGGCTATCAGGTGCATTGCTCGGCGCGGACCTTACAGGCGCTGCCGCAGCCCGGCGAAGCCGCTGTGCTGTCCATCGAAACCTATGTCCGCGAGGATCAGATCAAGCTGTTCGGCTTTCGCAGCGACATGGAGCGCGAATGGTTCCGGCTGCTGCAAACGGTTCAGGGTGTCGGGGCCAAAGTGGCGCTCGCAGTCCTCTCAACATTGCCGCCGTCCGATCTCGCCAATGCAATTGCGCTACGCGACAAGGCTGCGGTGGCGCGCACGCCCGGCGTCGGACCGAAAGTCGCGGAGCGCATCGTCACTGAGCTGAAAGACAAGACACCGGCCTTCGCAAACGTCGATCCTGCGGTGGTGCATCTGTCGGGTGCGCTCGACGACAACCGCGCGCCGCGTCCTGTCACCGACGCGATCTCCGCGCTGGTCAATCTCGGCTATGGCCAGCCACAGGCGGCCGCCGCCATTGCAGCAGCCTCGCGCAGCGCCGGCGAGAAGGCCGAGACCGCTCAGCTTATTCGGCTCGGGCTGAAGGAATTGTCGAAGTGACCGGCGCGCAGGGCGCAGTCGGGCGGGAAGGCCTCAAGCGCGCATTGCGCTTTCTCGGCATCGTTGCGATCTTCACGGTCGTAGGACCGCTAACGATCGCGGCGATCGTTTCTCTGCTGATTATCGCGTTAGGCGCGCCATTGTTGCAGCTATTGCTAGCTATCGCCGATCTCGATGCATTGCGCAGCGTCGCGTCATTTGCGGCATGGCTGCTGGCGGCGGTCGCTATTCTCGCGTCGTTTCTGCCGTCAGTCGCGGCGGGAATCATTTTCGCATGGACCGCGGTCTACGCAGACATCAATACGATCTGGATGGCGTGGCTCGCAGCGGGGATTGCCGCCGCAGGCTTCATCGTGTTCGGCATGTTCATCCACCCGAGCGAATCTTCCGCGCTGATCCTGCCGAGCGTGCAGTCGCCTGCGCAGGCGCTTTCGCTGTTCACCATGCTGGCCGTCCTCGCATTTCTTGCGGCCAGCTTCTGCTGGTGGCTTGCCGGTCCGCTGCATCGGGTTAAACATACGCCATGACTTCGCCCCGCATCGTCACCCCCGAGCGCCGCGCCGACGACATCGGCGACACCTCGCTGCGTCCGCAGAACCTGTCCGAGTTCGTCGGCCAGCAGCAGGCGCGCGCCAACCTTCAGATATTCATCGACGCTGCGCGCAAGCGCAGCGAAGCGCTCGACCACGTGCTGTTCGTCGGCCCACCAGGCCTCGGGAAGACCACGCTGGCGCAGATCGTTGCGCGCGAACTCGGCGTCGGCTTCCGCGCGACCTCAGGTCCGGTGATCGCCAAGGCCGGGGATCTCGCAGCGCTGCTGACCAATCTTGAAGAGCGTGACGTTCTGTTCATCGACGAAATCCATCGACTCAGTCCGGCCGTGGAGGAAGTGCTTTATCCGGCGATGGAGGACTTTCAGCTCGACCTCATCATCGGTGAAGGGCCGGCGGCGCGCTCGGTGAAGATCGACCTGGCGAAATTCACGCTGGTCGGCGCAACCACGCGCGCGGGATTGCTCACCAATCCTCTGCGCGATCGCTTCGGCATTCCGATCCGGCTGAATTTCTACACCGAAGAAGAACTGGAAAAGATCGTCACCCGTGGTGCGCGCGTGCTCAATATTGGCATGACGCCGGACGGCGCCAACGAGATAGCCCGCCGTGCGCGAGGCACACCGCGCATCGCGGGACGGCTGCTGCGGCGGGTGCGCGATTTCGCGTCGGCTGCGGATGCGAGCGCCATCGACCGCAAGATTGCGGACAACGCGCTCGGCGCGCTCGAGGTGGACAAGGCCGGTCTCGATGCGATGGACCGCCGCTATCTGACAACCATCGCGATGAACTACGGCGGGGGACCGGTCGGGGTCGAGACCATGGCGGCAGCACTCTCCGAGCCGCGCGACGCCATCGAGGACATCATCGAGCCGTTCCTGATCCAATGCGGCTATCTGCAGCGTACGCCGCGCGGGCGGCTCCTGACCTCCCATGCCTTCCGGCATCTCGGTCTGGCCGAGCCGTCGCGCGATCCGTCGCAGTTCGGGCTGTTCGGGGGAGGCGAGAGCGACGGGGAACCGTAATTCCGCTTCAATTTACAGCCATGGATGGGGTGCATCACGATTAACCATTCATGATTTCTCGCCGACATTTTCTCCGTTTCATCGCCGGGCTTGGCGCTTTTGGCGCTTCGACCACGGCCTATGGATTCGGCGTCGAGCCGGCCCGCCTACGGGTCACGCACTATACCATTGCGCCGCCGCAATGGCCGACAGATTTCAATCTCAAGATCGCAGTCATTACAGACCTTCATGCCTGCGATCCGTGGATGTCGCTCGATCGCATTCAGGGCATCGTCGATCGCACCAACCGTCTCAAAGCTGATGTCATTGTGCTGCTGGGCGACTACGTCGCCGGGCATCGGCAGGTGACGCGCTACATTCCCGCGGATGAATGGGCACCTGTGTTGAGCGGTCTGAAAGCGCCGCTCGGCGTGCATGCGATCCTCGGCAATCACGACTGGTGGGAGG
>Ga0233441_1001272_pt1 | contig 23173 bp, 20 predicted proteins | sample SI_123_September_4_FD_182781 | JGI IMG/M metagenome (GOLD analysis project Ga0233441, IMG submission 182781) | Seawater microbial communities from Saanich Inlet, British Columbia, Canada - SI_123_September2016_135_MG | ecosystem: Environmental > Aquatic > Marine > Inlet | place: Canada: British...
CCAGAAAGCCTTCGCCTGTATTTTTTCTAACGCAGCCATTTGAAATCCCCTTGTAATTTGCGATGGGGATAGTGTGGCATTAACGTGAGTTGCTGGGAATTACGTTGACGATTAAGCGCTTACCGTATTGGAGAAGGATATAGGTTTCGTCTAATTTATTTTCATGATAAAACAGGGAGCAGTGAAATAGAAATGAATGAAATATCAAAAATATTCAAATGGATTTAAAGAGGCAATACTAAAAAATCTGAGCTAAAGTGAATACTCCGTGAGTAAAATGGCTAAAGAATGAAAGCTGTGTCGCGCCATAAAATGATTATCAAGGACATCGAAAGTGCGCGCCAGACAGAACCACAAATAACAAAATTATTCCTATAGGTTTCCAGGCTTTTAGTAGCAAACCCTTACTGCCAGAATCAAAAGATTAGGCTATGTCACCGTTCAGTGTGGAATTTTCTGAATCAAGGGAGTACAAGTTAATTTAGTATAGGTAATACAGGAGAAAGTCATGAAAGCCCCCGCGTTTTTAGAGTTTATTCCCGAAATCAATCAGCTTGACCATCATCAACGTACTGTCTTAGCGAAAACTCTGAATCAATTAGAAGATGATCCGAAGGTGTATGATTTAATTGAAACAATATTTGATAGTGAAGGGATGTGTCCGCACTGCTCTCACACTGAAAACTATCGACACGGAATAACAGATGGTCTTCAGCGCTACCGCTGTAAAGCATGTAAAAAAACATTTAATGCTTTGACAGGAACGCCACTTGCTCACCTACGCCTTAAATCAAAGTGGCTGGATTATTTAGGTGCTATTTCAAAATCATTAACGGTCCGCCAAGCAGCGAATGAAATCCATGTGCATCGAAATACAACTTTCCGCTGGCGACGCCGCTTTTTGAGCTGGATCCAGAAGGACCAGCCTAGTGCATTACATGGTATTACGGAAGTTGATGAAACTTACCTACTTGAATCGCATAAAGGCGAACACAATCTCAGCCGCTTACCAAGGATGCGAGGCGGCACCGCAACTAAGCGAGGAATTTCTAAGGAGCAAGTTTGTATTTTAATTACTCGTGACCGCTCAAAACAAACAGTCGATTTTGTTGCAGGCAATGGCCCCATAAGCAAAGTTATTCTTGATACTTATTTAAAACCAGTATTGGACTCAGATGCTCTCCTTGTTAGTGATGGTAACCCAACTTATAGGGCATTTTGCAAGGCTGAAAAAGTATCACATGAAACCGTGAATATAAGCCAAGGGCAACGAGTAACCAAAGGTGCCTATCACATACAAAATGTAAATGCGTACCACCACCGTTTTAAGTCTTGGCTAGACCGCTTTCATGGGGTTGCAACCAAGTATTTACCTAACTATTTAGCAGGGTACCGAGTGATGGATCAAAAACAAAATTTAACACCTGAGAAATTGTTGCATTCCGCTCTTGGTGATTTTCAATACTTAACGGTGACATAGCCAAAGATTATTGCTTGCATGGTGAGTGGAGTCATTTTCGAGAGTTGATTGGGGTGGAGAGACATTACTGGTCTATCAGACACGATTAGAGGCTCATGCACAATTTTTAAAGGGATGTGAAAATGCATAGGGATTATTTAAAGGTGGTCTGTCGCTTATTGATCTCTATTTCGAGTTGTGACGAGATGATATTTTTCATGTTTTTTGCGCGAAGTTTTGGTAATATAGGGGTAATATTGAAGGCTCAAGATTTTACATCGCACTTTTAGGTTATTAAGTTACCTTTAAAAACAGTGACCTATCTATTTTTATGAAAAATACTAAAATGGCGGCTTTTGAATCTTCAATCGTTTTATTAGCCATATTATGATATAGTACAATGATTTTAAAGGGAAATACTTGTTTCCGTTCAAGCGCTAACTACAAAGGTAGCAAAACCATGAAAAATTTAAACATTCAAAAAGTACAACAGGGTTTTACCCTAATCGAACTAATGATCGTTGTGGCGATTATTGGTATTTTGGCGAGTATTGCGATTCCTGCTTACAGTGATTACATTTCACGCACAAGGGCAGCTGGAGCAATGTCAGAATTACTTGCTATCAGAACTGCTGTTTCGTTGTGTCACCAGGAACAAGGCAGTAGTCTTACTGGCTGTAGTTCAGGTGCTTTAGGCGTGCCTACAGCGTTGGTAACAAAGAACATCACAGCAGTCGGATCGGTTACCGACGGTGTTATTACTATGACGTCTGGTGCGACCACTGCTGCGGGTGTAGCGTTAACAATTGTCGATACACCGACATTCACAGCTGGAAGTGCTACCATGGTATGGACGAATACTGGGACTATATGTGACGCAACACGAGGTTTAAAGCCTGGGACTGGTGATTGTCCTTAATCCCCCATCCCATAGAACAAGGTAAAAGGTTCGAGGGATCAGTTCAAGGTAACTTGATTGTAAATAAACTTTAGTTCAGAAAAAATTTTTTGAATAAAAAACCATCCTGGCATTTATTTATTTGGGTGGTTTTTTTATGTCTGTCAAAAAAAGGATCTAAACAACGCAACAAATAGGGTAAATAGCGGATAGACCATTATTGTAAGCCGAAAGGAAAAGAACCAGACGATTGCGGGTGAGGAATGTGCATGACACGCCTCCAAATTTAGTTGTTTGCTTTATTTCGTGCTCGTTTGTAAGTAGCTAAAGTTATGGACTAACGCTTTTGAGGTCGTAGTTTTTGTATTAAAGCGGCTAATGATGTTATTAACAAGGCTCCTGAAATCACCCCCACCGCCACCAGCATATTGCTAAGCCATTCTGGTTTGAGCAGTAAGCCCAACATCATGCTGCCAGAGAGCAGTTTTAATAAGCGGCCGTTTTGCTCAGATAATTTTCTACTGCCCATAGTCAGGGTAAACAACATTAAAATGACAAGTAGTGGAATAATATCAAAGAGATTATAGAGGCCAAGATACAGCTAATATTGTACGGTGATTGACACCCGGGGTGATAAGTTTGATTGGTTTAATATATTGATTAAAATGAAGTATATCTAAAGATATAAGCGCGGGCAAAGGTAGCTTGCACTGAGTGTATGAATTCAGGTTAGATAATTTGACAAGATAACATTTTTTAAGCATCATCAATAATAAAACCTAAAAAAATTATGAGTATTGATACCTTAACAATCCATCGGGTAGAAATAGATACCTACCATGAAAATGTTGCTTATTTAAATCGTCAGTGCAGTATCTATCGAGCCGAGGGATTTCAGGCGCTGTCAAAAATTGAAGTCAGTGTTGATGGCACAAGGTTACTGGCAGTTTTGAATGTAGTCGATGATAGCTCTATTGTCCAGCCCGGAGAGTTAGGCTTATCGCAACAGGCGTTTGAGCATTTAAACGCTGAGGAAGGAGCTCTGGTGACAGTTAATCATGCTGAACCGCCAAAATCAATGGATGCGGTACGACGTAAGATTAATGGTGAACGGCTTAGTCAGGCTGATTTTGATGATATTTGCAATGATATCGGTGAGACTCGATACTCTAAAATGGAAATGGCGGCTTTTCTGGTGGCCACTGGGCAAAATAACCTGGATCGTGATGAACTGCTTTACCTAACTCGGGCTATGTTGCAATCAGGCGAGAGGATGGATTGGCACGAGTCTCTCGTAGCCGATAAGCATTGCATAGGGGGTATTCCAGGCAATAGGACGTCGATGTTAGTGGTGCCGATTGTTGCCGCGCATGGAATGTTAATCCCGAAAACATCTAGCCGGGCGATTACTTCACCTGCGGGTACGGCAGACACCATGGAGGTACTGGCGAATATTAATCTTACACCGCAACAGTTACGGGATCTTGTACGTCAGCAGCGAGGTTGTCTGGTATGGGGCGGCACCGCTAAACTGGCACCGGTCGATGATATGCTGATTTCGGTAGAAAGACCACTGGGTATTGATTCACAAGGTCAAATGGTGGCATCTATTTTGTCGAAAAAACTCGCCGCCGGTTCGACGCATTTAATTATTGATATTCCTGTGGGCCCAACGGCTAAAGTCAGGCAAATGCGCCAGGCACTGGCTTTGCGTAAGCTATTCGAATTCGTTGGAGATCAGCTGAATATTCATCTGGAAGTGATGATTACCGATGGTCGTCAACCTATAGGGAAGGGTATAGGGCCGGTACTGGAAGCCAGAGATGTTATGCAGGTACTGAATAATGAGGTGGATGCGCCTGCTGATTTACGTCAGAAATCGCTCTTGCTAGCGGGGCGGATTATCGAATTTGACCCTGATGTGCGTGGTGGGCAAGGTTATGCGATTGCTAGAGATATACTTGAATCAGGGCGGGCCTGTGCAAAGATGAATGATATTATTAAAGCCCAGGGTGAAAAGGAAATAGATTTACAACCCGGTAAGTTATGTTATCAGATCGGTGCGGATCGTGATGGCGTCGTTACCCATATTGATAATTTTCAAATGGCAAAAATTGCCGGTATTGCCGGTGCGCCGATGGTTAAAAAAGCGGGGGTAGACCTGTTTAAAAAACTGGGAGATCAGGTCATAAAAGGTGAGTCTTTGTACCAGATTCATGCTGAATTTCCAGCCGATTTTAATTTTGCAAAAAAACTGGCAGAGAAAAATAATGCCTACAGTATTGGTGAGCATGAGCAGATCTTAAAACCGTTAATTGCATTTTAGAGGTGTACTATGTTGGTACTTGGATTTCCCGAATATCTACCCCAAGCGCAACGTCTGGCTGCTGCACTGAATGTGCAATTGCAGGAGGTGTCTCTGCACCAGTTTCCCGATGGTGAAAGCCTGTTGCGCTTACCGGTTGATTTGCCAGAACATATTGTTATTTGCCGTAGCCTTAATCAACCCAACGATAAATTAATCGAACTGCTGTTGTGTGCTAAAACAGCACGTGAGCAGGGGGTTAAACGATTGACCTTAGTCGCACCGTATTTATGTTATATGCGGCAGGATATTGCGAATCAGCCTGGAGAAGCGGTGAGTCAGCGTATTATCGGGAAAATGTTGGCGGATATATTTGATGATGTAATTACGGTCGATCCGCATTTACATCGTATTTCGAGATTAAATCAGGCGATTCCAATTGATAATGCGATTAGCCTGACGGCAACTGAGGAAATAGCCCGGTTTCTGCAACAGAAGTTTTCCCATGCTGTTTTATTGGGACCGGATAGTGAATCGGAACAATGGGTTGCCGCGATTGCTAAAGAAATAGGTTTTGACTATTCGGTTGCTGAAAAAATACGTCTGGGTGATACGCAGGTGGAAATGACGTTGGCTGATCATGATTTTCAGCACAAAACGGTAGTGATTATTGACGATATGGCCAGTACGGGGCGAACTTTAGCCAGGGCAACCACTTTGCTGTACGCGGCTGGGGTAGTTGAGGTTTATGCGGTGATCACCCACCCTTTGTTTTGTGGTGATGCAGAGGCGCATATTTTACAGTCGGGTGTAAAGGAGGTCTGGAGTACGGATAGTATTACTCATGCTAGCGCCAGTATTCATCTGCATATATTGTTGGCACAAGCAGTGCGGGATATTTTATAGCGCTTGCTGTTCTGGTTCTGGCAAGTCATCTCCAGAACCCAGTAATATTGCAATCCAGCGGGTATCAGGATTTTTTTCCAGAACTATCTTTGCTATCACGGTAAAAGGCACAGAGAGTAACATACCTACACTGCCAAATACCCAGCCCCAGAAGGTCAGGGACAGAAATACCACTAGAGTAGATAAGCCTAGGCCTCGCCCCATAATACGCGGCTCCCAAATATTACCCACCACCATATTGACCACAAAATAGCCTAACATCACTAATAAGGAGCTATTGACGCCCAGTTGTACCAGGCACAGTAGTACTGTCGGGACAGCTGCAATGATAGAGCCGATGGCTGGTACAAAATTCAGCATAAACGCGATCACACCCCATAGAATAGGGAAATCAACGCCCAATATTGATAGCCATAGTGTTATTATCAGGCCGGTTACTAGGCTGGTTATCGCTTTAATGGCAAGGTATTGATTGATTCTGGCGACTATTTCGTGAGAATGATAACTAAGATTAGAATCGCCAAAGGCCGCCTGAATTTTCTGCGGGAATGAGTAGCTTTCAAACAAGATAAAGATGACTGTTAACTGGATCAGGAACATATCGGCAAAAACGGCCCCTAAACTACTAATCAACCCACCTATAAATTTCATAACCTTGCCGGCATTAAATTCCTTAAATAAATCAATATTGATAGTATGTTCTATCCCCAGCTTACCTAGCCACTGAATCATAGAGCTCGTCTGCAGTTTTAGATTATTTTGATAAGTAGGTAATTGCTGAGAAAATTCATTAACGGCACTAACAATATAAACTCCCACGGTACCAATGGTTATAAATAAAACGATTATTACCAATAGTATAGCAGGGGTAGACGAAAGACCTTTTTTTTCTAACCATGCCAGCGAGGGTAGGCAAATTATAGCAATAAAGATTGAGAGAAATAAGGGGTTTAAGATGGGCGCCGCCGCCTTCATGCTGGCAATAACAATACATATTGCGGCTAGGGAGATAACGATGGAGCTTTGTTTGATAGACATATTTATATCCTTGTTCCGCTCCTTACTGTGCCGAGATGCAGTTGATTATATAAATTTAGTGAATAGGGTGCGTTTAACGCACCCTACAATATAGGTGTTATTTGAACCACGAATCATAAAAACGTGGGTTAAACATTTTCTTCACTGTATAGGCTATACGCGCCTTCTTTTCTGCAACTGTAGAACTTTCTTTGACATCACCAGAAGCAACGCCCATCCAAATGACATAACCTGTTTTTATATCCAGAGCAGCAACGATTAAAGCGGCTTTAGGAACGTTTTCTGGGATTGCAACATTTGTATCAGGGTTAGCTTTTAACTGCTGGGCTGCCATATCTACGCCAGTAAAGAAGCTCATTGCGATTTCTGCATCTTGGTCAGCTACTTCGGTAAGGCCTTTGTCTCGTAATTGGCTGTCGATCAGAAATTTAATATCGCTAGAAACATCAAATTTTGCCGGCCGCCATTTGCCTTCAGGGTCGTTTAGTATCTCTGCAGATCCTAACCAGGCATAAGTCTTATAAGCTTGTAGATTAACCTTAGGGTCAGATGCTGTTTCAACTTCTATATCTTTCGTTGTAGATGCACAAGCCGATAGAAAAATGGCTAGAATAAATAATGTGACAGGATAAAGTATTTTTTTCATAAGATTCATTATTTGTTTGTTTAAAAATGGTACTTTAACTCAAATGGATTAGTGAATCCATAGGAATGTTGGCTACAATATATTTGCACTACACCTTGTTTTATATCGAGCGTAAAAACTATAGGGCATCGTCAGGTCCAGGAGCAAGTTTTTACTGAGCAATAAAAGAATGAGCTGTTGATTTGAAAACATACTTATTTTTAAAGTAAATTGACTATAGTGGTTACTATTTGCTAATCAGTCATTGGCAAAATGGAGCTTATCTCAGATGGAAATGGAATGTATAGACTATCTGCTTTAATTTTATTTTTGCTTACTATATCAACGGTTTGTCCGGGCTGGCCTTTGCAGTGGTATTAAGGCAGAGTTTTGTGCCGGTATTGAGTTCTATATTGTTTAGCATTCCTTATACGAAGGATGCCTAGTCCCAGTGTCACCCGCATAAAGTTGAGGCAATGCAGAAAACATTCGACATCCTCACATATCACAGGCCAATTAGTCGTTTATTTGCATTCGCTAATTAAAAATTCTACTTGTTATAGGCTTATGCTTTAATAAGCCTATTCTGTCTATTATTTCCCTTATTTGAGATTTATTTATGAGCCTTTCTCAGCATCGTTGGTTTTGCCAATCTCTAATCGGGCTGCTAGCGCTATTACTTGTTGCCTGTGAGTCAAAAAATGAATATATTGCCCCACCAGCCCCGGAAGTGACTGTTAGCGAGCCTATTCAAAAAAATGTCACAGAGTACTTGGAATTTACCGGCACAACACGATCCGTAGGCTTTGCTGAAGTTAAGGCACGAGTATCTGGTATTTTACAAAGCATGCACTTTGCTCCGGGGGTTAAGGTTAAGCAAGGAGATTTATTATTCATTATTGACCCGGAACCCTATCAGGCAGAACTAGAAGCAGCTCAAGCAGAATTAGTCAGTGCTAAAGCCGAATTAAATCGGGCTCAGGCTGAGTTAAACCGCGCCGACCAACTAATCAAGAAAAATTATATTTCCAAAACCGATTATTTACGCCGCAAAACTGAGCGTGATGTGGCTCAGGCATCCATAGGTTTAAAGGCTGCCCGAGTGCATAGTGCAGAAATCCAGCTAGGGTACACGGAAGTCACCGCCCCAATTGCTGGGCGAGTTGGTAGAAATATGGTCGATATAGGTAATTTAGTGGGTGAAGGTAATGCCACTTTATTAACCACTATTACTCAATATAAACCGATGTATGTTTATTTTCATTTGAATGAGCGCGATTTATTAAGCCTAATGACGTTAAGAGGAAAAGAATCTAAACAAGCAGGCCATAATTCGGATTTAATGTCGGATCAGGAATTAGATATTCCTCTTTTACTTGGCCTGGCTGATGAAGACGGCTATCCGCACGAAGGGGTTTTAGATTTTGGTGAATCATCAATAAATACCAGTACAGGAACAATAGAACTACGCGGTGTTTTTTCTAATTCTGAAAAGCCACCTCGCTTATTGCCAGGATTATTTACTCGTTTGCGCTTGCCGATAGGAGCAACACCAAATGCTTTATTAGTAAACGAGCGAGCCATCGCTGCAGACCAAAGCGGGCGCTATGTATTAGTGGTAAATAATGAAAACAAAGTAGAGAAGCGACCTGTCACTTTGGGACAACATCTGAATGGTATGGTTGTTATTGAGAAAGGCGTTAAAGTAGATGATAAGGTTATTATTAAAGGTTTGCAAAAAGCCAGGCCTGGTAGCGTAGTTAGCCCTCAAACAGATTCAAAAGCAGGATAAGACTATGTTCTCTCGATTTTTTATCGAACGCCCGATTTTTGCCAGCGTTATTTCCATTGTTTTGCTGATCGCAGGGATTGTATCGGTACTTAGCTTGCCCAGTGCGCAGTATCCTGAAATTACTCCACCAACTGTTGAAGTGAAAGCCTCTTACCCCGGTGCTAATGCTCAGGTTGTTGCTGAGACGGTTGCTGCACCGATAGAACAACAGGTGAATGGCGTGGAAAATTCCCTGTATATGTCTTCCACTAGCGCGGGGGATGGTTCTTATACTTTGACGGTTACCTTTGAAGTGGGTACCGATCTGGATATGGCGCAAGTCATGGTACAAAACCGCGTGGCTCTGGCAACGCCGAATCTACCTGAGGAGGTTAACCGACAAGGGGTTAATACCAAAAAGAAATCAGCCAATATTATTTTATTTGTGTCACTGATTTCACCCGATGAAACTTTTGATGAACTGTATTTAAGCAATTATGCCACTCTGAATATTCGTGATCAAATCAGCCGAATCAAAGGGGTAGGTGATGTGTTGATTTTCCCCCCCAGTGATTACAGCATGCGCATCTGGTTAAATCCTGAGCAATTAAAATCTCGTGGGATTACCACTCAGGATGTTTTAAATGAGATGCGCGAGCAAAATGTTCAGGTTGCTGCCGGGCAAATTGGCCAACCGCCGGTTCCAGAGGGAATCAATTTTCAATACACGATTAATGTTCTGGGTCGATTAACGGAGATAGCCCAGTTTGAAGACATGATTATCAAAACCGGAGAGACTGGCAATATTACTCGTTTAAAAGATGTCGCACGCGTAGAGTTAGGCGGTAAAACTTACGATATTAGTTCAAATATGACCGGCTCTCCATCTGCCAGTATCAGTATTTATCAATTACCCGGGGCGAATGCGCTGGATGTTGCGGATCAGGTTCGGGCAAAAATGGAAGAGCTTGCGGCTAATTTTCCACAGGGCCTAGAGTATAAAATTCCTTATGACACTACGCTTTTTGTCAGTGCCTCAATTGATGAAGTTTTTGTTACCCTCTATCAGGCGGGGGCATTGGTTTTTATCGTGTTATTTATTTTCCTGCAAGACTGGCGTGCAACACTGATTCCGGCGGTTACTATTCCTGTTTCTCTGATTGCGACTTTTATCGTGATGGCGATGATGGGCTTTTCTTTAAATATGCTGACTCTATTTGGTCTGGTATTAGCCATAGGGATTGTCGTCGATGATTCGATCGTGGTGGTAGAAGCGACCGCCGCTTATATCGATAAAGGCATGAGTTCAAGAGCGGCAGCAATTCAGGCAATGCAAGATGTATCGGGGCCTGTGGTGGCAACCACGATGGTGCTATTGGCGGTGTTCGTGCCGACCGCTTTTTTACCCGGCATTACCGGCGAAATGTATCGACAGTTCTCCTTGACCATTGCGGTTTCGACCGTGTTTAGTTCATTAAATGCCTTAACTTTAAGCCCTGCATTGGCAGGCTTATTGTTACGTCCTACTAAAAAGGATAAGAATGCTTTTTTTCGAGGGTTTGACCGGTTTTTTGAAAAAGCATCCAATGGCTATGCCAATTTTTTAAAACGGGTAGTTCGGCGTGGTTTTCTAATGATGCTGATAGCCTTAGCTATTGCCGTGGCAAGTGGCTGGCAATTTGGCAAAATTCCTTCCGCTTTCTTGCCAGTGGAAGATCAGGGTTATGTGATTACCAGTGTGCAATTACCCGATGCGGCATCCAAGCAACGCACTGATGAAGTGTTGCAGCAGATTAATGCAATTTTAGAAGCAACGCCGGGACTTCAAGACTGGGTGTCACTCGGTGGTTTTTCGATGATAGATGGTACTAATGCATCGAATGCTGCGACAATTTTTGTGGTGATGAAACCTTGGGATGAACGCACGGCTGAGAATGAAACTCAGGAAGCAATATTAAAACATCTGAATCAGAAATTTAGAGCCATACAGGAAGCGATTGTATTTACATTCGTGCCACCAGCTATCCCAGGCTTAGGTGTTTCTGGAGGATTTCAAATGCAGATCCAGGATAAAGGTAACGTGGGTCTAGATGAATTACAACGTATGGCCAATGAAATGATTGCAGATAGCCGAAGTCAATCGGGTCTGGCAGGTTTAAATTCAACCTTTAGAGCCGGTGTGCCGCAATTATTTGCCGAGGTGGATCGAACTAAGGCCAAGACTTTAGATATTCCGCTAAACGATGTATTCAGTACTTTACAGGCTTATTTAGGTTCCGCCTATGTCAATGACTTTAATAAGTTTGGCCGCACCTGGCAGGTGAAAGTGCAAGCTGATTCCGAGTTTCGCTCAAAACCGGAAGATATACGGCAGTTAGAGGTGCGCAATCGAAAAGGTGAGATGATACCTTTAGGGACTTTAATTCGAGTAGATGAGACCTTAGGTCCGCAAACTATTTTACGTTATAATCTGTATCCAGCCGCGTCTATTACAGGGAGTGCTGCAGAGGGATTTAGTTCAGGCGAAGCCTTGAATTTAATGGAGCAAATGGCAAAGAGTAAGTTTCCTGCTGCTATGGGGTTCGAGTGGACGGGGATGTCCTATCAAGAGAAAAAAGTGGGTAATGAGGCATTTGTTATTTTTGCTCTGGCGATTGTTCTAGTGTTCCTGGTATTAGCCGCACAATACGAAAGCTGGTCTTTACCTCTGGCGGTATTGCTCGTGGTTCCCTTGGCCTTATTAGGCACAGTCGCGGCATTAATGATGCGGGAGTTTGATAATAATATCTATACCCAGATTGGTATCGTACTGATTATTGGCCTGGCGAGTAAAAATGCGATTTTGATTGTTGAATTGGCTTCTGAACAACGAGCCAAAGGCGTGGCTATCTTTGACTCAGCAGTTGAAGCGTCAAGACTACGCTTTAGGGCAATTTTAATGACCGCCTTTTCCTCCGTTTTAGGTTTTTTACCATTGGTGGTTGCCAGTGGTGCTGGTGCAGCAAGCCGGCAAGCCATTGGTACGACAGTAGTTGGCGGAATGATCGCCGCCGTCTGTATGTCTTTAATTTTTACGCCGGTTTTTTATGCTGTTATGCAAAGCCTTTCTGAACGCTTTAGTAAAGCAGAGGCAGGTTAGGGCGGGTTTGATTATTTTCTTGGCGGGTAGGGTGCGGCTTAGTCCGCCTTGTTATTGTTCTGCTATCGCTTAATGAGCGGGCTAAAGCCACGCTCTATATTATTTACAGTTTGCAAAATAATTTTAGGCTACAAAGATAAACTAATTGCCATGCTTAAATTTATGTCCAATATGTTTCTCAATCTCATTCTGTTTGTTTTCTGGCTTTGGTGTTCGGTTGCCATTTATTTTATTATCCTGCCTGATAAGCTATTAGCTATTATGGTTGCCGGGTTATTTGCTCTGGTTATTCCACTGGTTTTCTTTCTTGTTGCCAAGCGAAACCTGGCGCTAGTGCTGATTATTCTGGCATATATTGCAGTCACAATTGCCTGGATGAATATGCCAGCTTCAAATAATCTTGACTGGATGCCTAGTGTCGCTAAATCTCCTTATGTGATCACTCAGGGAAACCAAGTCACTGTGCATGATATACGCAATTTTGACTATCGAACTGAGACGAATTTTACTGAAAATTATTATACTAAAACCTATGATCTGGACGATTTGGAAAGCCTGGGTTTTCTGCTGTCCTATTGGGGGGGTGGCACTACTTTTGCGCATACGATATTGAGTTTTGGGTTTAGTAATGGCGATTATCTGGCTGTTTCAGCTGAAACACGTTTGGAAAAAGGAGAGCGACAGAACTTTATATCAGGTTTTTTCAACCAGTATGAGATGATTTATATTCTGGCAGATGAGCGCGATGTTATTCGCTTAAGAACCAACTTCCGTAAATTAGATCCAGAAGATGTGTACTTTTATCCAACCATGCTGAGCAAGCAAAAAATTCGCCAGGTTTTTGAAGTGATTATAGCTAGAGTTAATAAGCTTTATCAAGAGCCCGAATTTTATAATACTATCACCCATAATTGTTTCACTACTCTACGTGCTGATTTTAATGCCATCACGTCGCCAAAAAACCGGTTTGACTGGCGGATAATTGCGAATGGATATTCGGATCAGATGCTTTATGAAAATGGAGTTATTGACACTGAGCTAAGTTTTCCCGAGGCGAGGGAGTATTTTCATATTAATCAGTATGTATCTGATGATAATAGCTCTAAAGATTTTTCCTTAAAAATAAGGCACTAATTTGTGCCAACTTGACTCGTGATATTTTATTTTTATGCACACAAATAACTCTTCCATACCTGAGCAGTCGATACAGAATCGTCGTAAACAAAAATGGTGGCAACTGGGCCGTCTGTTTCAGTTAGGCTCTATTTTTCAATGGACAATCATTATCTTTTTTGCGGTAACATTGCCATTGATTCTAACGCTAGTTTACAGTGTCAATAATATTCAGAATTATACTGAGCAAAGTCATACTAAATTGTTTCAGACTGTGCGTGTCTCTGAGAGTAGTGAGGCGCTGCTCAAATATTTATTAGATATGGATCGTAGTATCCGTCAATATAAAATACTTGAAGATGCAGCAATATTCACTATCTTTCAAAATGGTCATCAGAAATTTGTTGATATTGCGGCGCGTATAAGTCAGCTCGGGCTCCCGCCAGAGATAAAGACCTTATTAACTAGGCTTACTCAGGATGAGCTTAAATTATATGATCAAATATTACTTATAAAAGTTACAGGTACGTTGTCGACAGAAGATATAAAAGAATATGTCCGATTGCGTGAAGATGGACGTCAATTAATAACCCAAGTAAATGAGCAAATTTATATAGTTTCCGAATCATTATCAGCTTTAGCAATATTAGTCAGAAATCAAGTAACCTATTCGGCATTGATTTCTATCATACTAGCTTTTTTGCTGGGTTTGTTATTATCGTATCTAATTAATAAACCCATTAAGAATATTACGCAGACAATACATAAGCTGGGATATACGCAATTTAATCAGCGTATTCGTATAGAAGGGCCAAGTGACTTGCGTGAACTAGGGCGTCATCTAGAGTGGCTTAGACTAAAGCTCAATCAACTTGAGAGTAGCAAGCAGTTCTTTATTAAAAACATCTCCCATGAACTAAAAACACCATTGGCAACATTTATCGAAGGTGCAGATCTGCTTCAAGATGAAGTTGTTGGCGAATTAAATGCAGAGCAGCATAAGATTATCAAGTTGTTAAAAATAGCCAATATTAGATTACGCAATTTGATTGAAAATTTGATTGAATATCAACAAATGACGTCTACATTGGCTGCAATGAATTATTCCCAATTCAATCTTAACCAGTTAATAAAATCCGTTTGTGTAGAGTATCAGTTACTACTTGATAGTAAAAATGTTAGTATTGAGTTTGAAAAAAAATCGGTTGATTTAGTGGCTGATCGCGATAAAATTAGAATAGTGATGAGTAACCTGCTATCTAATGCACTTAGGTTTTCACCTCAAGCGGGTCGAATTCTAATTAAACTGAGTGTTATAAATAATAGTTTACAACTATTAATTGCTGATCAGGGGCCTGGTATTTCAAAAAGTCACCAAGTGGATATTTTTAATGAATTTTATAAACAACCTGTACCGGAAAACTGGAAAATAAAAGGCTCCGGACTAGGACTTAGTCTTGTTAGAACTTATGTCGAGGCTCATAAAGGTCGGGTCAGTTTAATGGAATCAGATGAAAAATATTGTGGTGCTCACTTTTTAGTTACATTACCTTTAGAGCCCAAATAGTTTATGCGAAATAATATATCAATATGAAGTACTCGGTCCCTATTTTTTCTACTTTGCTTGTCAGCTTGACTGCTTGTCAGTACGTTCCATATATCCATTCGACTGAGAAAGGTCAGGAAATACCTCAAAACCTTGAACAGCTTTTTGAATATGGCGCAAATTTTGCTTCTGAATATAAGAATGCAGCAACAGAAACCTGTGCAAGCTATGCAAAGTTATATCAAGAGGGTGACTGGCATTCAGGTTGGATTTTAGCATTACAAGTTACTGAGCCCAATAATAGTTGTGTAAATAGTGAACAAGCAATACAAATTTTAACAACACTAGAAAAGCAAAAAAAAATTTATCCTGAATTATTATGGTTGACACATGTGCATTTGAGCTGGCTCAAAGGATTGGAGAAAGTCAATCAGTTAAAGCATGCTTATAGCCTAAAGCAATCTCAAATGTCTGAGTTGAAGCAAGAAAGACAAGATCTAGTGGGAAAAATTGACGCGCTGAAAGCTATTGAAACCAGTATAGATGAATGATTAAACAATGAGTAACAGTTTTCCTAATCAATTTAATAAACAAAGCATCCTGTTAGTAGATGATGATCCCAGTATACTGGAACTACTCTCTTTACGATTCACAGCTGTGGGATTGACAGTTATAACAGCGGGGAGTGGTATTGAAGCCTTAAGTCTTATTCCGCAGTGTTATCCTGATCTTATTATTACTGATTTACGTATGGATGAAATGGATGGGGTGCAACTTAGTAGGCTAATTCAACAAGACTATCCTACCTTACCCATTATTATTATTACTGCGCATGGCACCATTAAAGAGGCGGTTGACGCTACTTGTGAGGGGGTGTTTGGCTTTATTACCAAACCGATAGATCATGGAGAGCTTCTGGATAAAATTGCTAAAGCTTTAACACTTAGTTCTGGTAACTCATACGGCAAGGAAGTGGAGGATTGGCGAGCTAAAATATTGACGCGCAGTCAATTAATGGAGAATCTATTAAATGAAGTTAAACGCCTTGCTCAAGGTGATGCCAGTTTGTTTATTCACGGTGAAAGTGGAACCGGTAAAGAATTAATTGCCCAGGCTATTCATAAAGCAAGCCCACGTCATGAAGCTCCCTTTATTGCCGTCAATTGTAGTGCTATACCGGAAGACCTGCTTGAATCTGAATTATTTGGTCATCGTAAAGGTGCATTTTCAGGGGCTTTTGAACATCGACAAGGTTTATTTCAGGCGGCAGATACGGGAACCTTATTTCTGGATGAAATAGGGGATATGTCTGCGGCTTTTCAAGTCAAACTATTGCGGGCTTTGCAAGAGCGTCAAATTAGGCCTGTTGGTGCTAATAGTAGCATAGCTGTTGATGTGCGCATTGTTTCAGCGAGCCATCATGATCTGGAACAAAAGGCACATGACGGTGAATTTAGAATGGATTTGTATTATCGTTTGAACGTAGCGACACTGACATTACCTAAGTTATCTGAACGCCGCGAAGATATATCTCTGTTAGCTAATTATTTTATTACTCACCCTGAGAGCACTTATGGTTATGTTGCTAAAGGTTTTTCGAACCAGGCAATGGAGCTGTTACTGAGCTATGATTGGCCAGGTAATATCCGGCAGTTACAAAATGTAGTCGAGCATTTATCGGCGCTGGCGACAACCCCTATAGTCCCGGTAAATCTGGTGGAAAGAGTCTTGCAGGAGAAAAGTAACACCTTGCAGGGTTTAAAAGACGCAAAATGCCAATTTGAAAAAGAGTACCTTATTAAATTGTTGAAATCTGTTGATGGCAATGTTACCCAGGCAGCGCGCTTAGCCAAGCGTAACCGTACCGAGTTTTATAAACTACTGGAGCGGCATCAATTGAAACCGACTACATTTAAGTAAATGCGTGTTGAGTGAGCTCCTTGATGGGCAAGTTTTTGCGTGAAAGTATAGTCTAGCCCGTGTCATACAGGGAGGGGTAGATGGTGTTATTTAGCTAGGCAATAAAAAGCCTGACCTCCTAGCGGAGGTCAGGCTTTTTGCTTTAATCTATAAATAGAGAGAATTATGATTTATTCAATCCAGATTTAGCGCTTAGTGCTGCCTTTAACTATAGAGCTAGGTGGTGCCGCACCGCTAACTGCACCATTAACACCACCAGAAGCACTTTCTTTGGCGACATCTTTAGCTATATTGGGTACTGATTTTTCTTGTACTTTATTGGATGCGTTTTGAGCAGAACCAACTGCAGCACTAGCTGAGTTTGCAGCATTATTTACGTCCTCTAGGCCAAATGCCATTGCATTTTGAGCACTAAATATGAATAAACTTACGAAGATGAGTTTATTTAACATTTTTATTCCTTAAATAATTAATAGTAATATCTGAGAGAGATCTGATAAGCATGTAAAAAAAATAATATAAGATGTGGAGAAAATAACAATTCCTGGTTTTGGCTAGACTAGGAATCCACAGGTTGTATTAATTTCATATTATTAAAGCAGTTTTAATGCCAAGTTTGATTTATTGCTGAAAAATAAGTAGATATTAACTGTTAAATCAATCGCTTATATCCTTTGCAAAGTAAGTAGCTTGATTATTGTAATACCTTTTTGTGAAAGCGTGATTTTTATGTAACTTATAGCGTCGTGTTATAGCGACGACGGGCACTATTGTTATAAATAATTGTGAATATAAACGTTTCTGAAACAGGTGTTTATTGCCGAAATCCCTTAATTGGCAAGTGCATGATAATAAGGGTCGCATTTGGGAGACATTAGTTTATCCTCTAATATGCGTTGCAAAAGTAGTTTTAAGTCTGGCTTGTCATTTTTATGTAACATTAGCAAAGCATAATAAATTTTTTTATAAAATTGAGAAGGTAAATGCAAACAACCTATTTTTTACAAAAAAAGATTGTGAATAGAGTCTCAAATGACAATGAATATCTTGGTGTGGATGCTATGATAAGCCCCCAAATTATTGATTTAATGGGCTTGCAACAAAAAACAATAGCGAGTCAAAATCTGGCTCGTTCAGCAGTTTATAGAATAAAGCTAGATGAGTATGAATTTGCTATGGCAAGTTGAAGAGATATTAAAGTGGGGAGGGTATTGGAAAGTAGGGTAGGTTTGATACTTAAGAATCACTCTGTATTCTGGGCTTATATAGTATTAATAAACTTAGAATACAGTGCAGACAATTTAATCTCTAGCGTTTTAATCAGTAGTACAGATATTTACAATGCAGGATCATATCATTACCTTACAGCTCTCTGTTTTTGACCTTCCTGGCTTGAGTTGTTTTACGATCACTCCACCCTCAACTGAGTATTTAACACCTATCGTTTGTATGCCATCCATTCTTGGATCATATGCAGTAGACATCAAGGTGTCATTTTTGCGAAAGTTCCACTTATTTTGCACCATTTTCTTTTCCTTGAGCAAGGCGGCTGTTTCAGCATAAAGTTTCCATTCGCCGAGTATTAGCGAATTATCTTCCAGCGGAATTGTTTTTTCTGCATACGCTAGGGGTGCAAAAAACAAGCTAGCTAGGGTTAATAGTTTTAAAGTTTTTTCAACGGTAGTCTCTCGTCTGTTTGAAATATAAGCAATATTAAATATAACATGATAGAAATATTAGCCGTCCGGTATATTTCATTCTGATTGCGACAGTGATAAAATAATAATCTTAAAAATAATAATGAAAAAAGGTGGGAACTATGAAATTTAATGTATTTATTTGCTTTGCTTTGCTATTCGCTTTTTCTAATCAATCATTTGCTGCAAGTGAGGGTCGTGAAGGTGACTGGGAGAAGAGAATTGTTACTGGAGACTTGAAGGCAACGGCTGGTTGTAAGGATAAAGCTAAAGCTGAGAAACAAACGATTCCTGGTAGTTATCGCTTTGAAAAATATACTAAAATAATGTGCCAGCATATTGCTTATGGCTGGGGCAGGGATAAGGTTTTGGACAATGGAAAATTAGTTTGCGAAGCTTGTGACGGCGATTATGAAGGTAAGGAAAAATTCCGTTGCTATATGCATGATGTAGAAGTTCAATGCAAGATAGTTAAGCGCGGCTTCTAAACCAAGTATTGCCGTTTATACTTCGCACGGTTACGGATTCCTATCAACTGACCTTTTGCTGATAGCTGCGTTGCTAAAGTAGTTGCGCAGCCTGCTATGCGCCTGTTTTAGCGCCTTAACCGCAACAAAAATCAGCGCAATAAACAACTGCATCCGTGACTGCCAGAAGTATAGTTATTTACTGCCAGTTTTAAAACAGCTGGTAGTTATATTTTCTCCAGAATCGCTAGAGGAAACAGCCCTCCGAATATCCCGTCCCACATAGAGGTTCTTTACCCGCTTGCTTCTGTCCGAGGCTTTAGCATGGATGTACGTCCCACCATAATATCAATAGCTTTCATTAATCTTTTAAATACGGAGTCCTGTCGATAAGGTATACCATGTTTCTTGCACACTTCGACAACTTTGGGCTGAACATGTTGATATTGACTTAATGGAATATCGGGCCATAAGTGATGCTCTATCTGATAATTTAACCAGCCATAAAAAAAGTCATTCAAGTCTGATCCGGTAGGATAATTGACGGACCCGAGAATCTGACGCAGAAAAAACTCTCCTCGACCTTTGCCTTTGCCTTTGTTTTCAAACATCATGACATCATCACCTGCATGATTAGGTACGATAACCAGAAATGAATGCATATTGGTAAAGACTTCAGCCAGAATCGAGGTCAGTAAGACACTGATTGCGGCAAAGTTGCCTAGTGGTAGAAATAACAAGGGTAATAAGATAAAGCGAAATCCGATATAAGGCAAAATACTTTCCAGCCACAATGCTCGGCCCTGTTTAGTATAAAAACTCCAGGCACCCTTACGCGTTAGTTCCGGGGGAGTTTCGCCATTTTGACGTGCCTGGCTTATACGTAACTCTTTATGTGCTCTAGGCGTGTAATATAAAATTTTCCAGCTAGCAGTAAAAATACCAACGATACCAAAACGCAACCACATAGGGATTTGTGACTGTCGTAACCATTCCATATTATTTTGTAAATGGTCAGGATCTAGTTTTTCCCCTAGATTGTAGTGGTGTAATATATCGTGTTCCTGATGCCAGCCTGCTGGAGTAATCCAGTCGGGCCAATCTAAGAATCGTCGCCAGCCTTGGGCAAATTTTTTACTGGTATATTTCTCAGGAATATTTGTAATCTTGTCATAGCCCTTATGCACTATGGGATGTGTCATTTGTGTCCAGCGTGTAAAGCTGCCCTGGCTAATTAGCAATGCAGAAACCGGATTAGGGAAAATCCATGCAGTACCATAGCCCAGTAATGAGCATAGCTGACCCCAGCGCTCCATCTTTTTTAAGTGTTTGAAGTCCTGATCGCCAATACGTGACAAAGTTTCTTTATGGATAGCATCAAGGTCCTTGGCTAGTGCTATTCTATCGACATTTTGATAGCTGTTTAAACTCATTTTAATTCCTATAAAGCAATCGCTTATGAAAGGTGTAGGGGCTGTAAACGACCCGGTGGCTATATATTGCGTAAAAAAGGCACCACTGTTTATCACAGTGATGCCTTAAAAACTTATAAATAGTACTTATGCGGCAGTTGAACGATAGTACTCGATAGCTGCAGCAACACCACTTCCTGGTGTAATATCAAAGTCATTATCCAGCAATGCCATCTCTACACCGGCAATCGCACCAAGCATAGAAACATCATTCATATCGCCAATATGGCCAATACGGAATACTTTGCCCATCACTTCTGTTAAGCCGGCACCTAAAGAAATATCGTATTTATTGAATGCTGTTGCAATCACATCGCGTGCATCTTTATTTTCTGGTACGACTATGGCAGAAACAGTATCTGATTCAAATCCTGGCTGGGCACAAAGCTTTAATCCCCAGGCAGCAATAGCTTTACGCGTCCCTTCGGCTAAGCGGTGATGACGGGCATAAACATTTTCCATACCTTCTTCTAATAAAATATCCAGTGCTGCGCGTAGGCCGTGTATCATTGGTGTCGAAGGCGTGTAAGGAGTGTAACCCAAGGCATTCTGCGCCATTTGGTCTTTTAGATCTAGAAAGCAGCGTGGGAAAGTTGCCGTTTCTGTTAAGGCAAGTGCTTTCTGACTGAAAGCTAGGATAGCAAGGCCGGCAGGTAACATAAAACCTTTTTGCGAGCCACTGATTGCACCATCAACACCCCATTCATCCATTCGGAAATCAAGACTTGCGATAGAGCTGACACCATCTACAAATAAGAGAGCAGGGTGACTGGATGCATCCATTGCTTTACGCACACCAGCCATATCACTGGTTACACCCGTCGCTGTTTCATTATGCGTCGCTAGTACAGCCTTGATTTCATGTGTGCTGTCTGCTTTTAAGCGCGCTTCCAGGTCATTTAATGGGATGCCTTTACCCCATTCAACTTCATGCATTTCTACATCTAGGCCTAGGCGCTGAGCCATGCTCATCCACAAATGACTAAATTGACCAAAGCGATAGATCAGTACTTTATCACCTGGGTTTAGAGTGTTAGTTAAAGCAATTTCCCAGCCCGCTGTTCCCGTTGCAGGAAAAATAAAGGCTTGTCCTGTTTCTGTTCTGAATACTTTTTTTAAGTCTTCTAAAACCGGCTTGAGCAACAGTGGGAATGTAGGCGCGCGGTGATCTTCCATTGGAAGGTGCATGGCACTTAATACTTCATGCGGAGAATTAGTGGGACCAGGGATATACAGGTGGTTACGACCAGCCATTGAAATGCCTCTTAAAAGGTTAAAATTATCGGAAAAATTTATCAATCATGACATAGATAATGATACACTTCAAGTCGTGAAAAAATCAGTATCGATTCAGAGTATCTCGGGTAGCTGGACTTGTTAATGCCCATCATTTCCACAAGGCACACTTTTCCGTCTCCTTGAATCAGTAAGGCTGGAGTAGCGGCACTAAACATAAATTAGTTTTCTTTTTATCACCTCATGATATTCGTGTGTCTGGGCAAGCTCTTTTAATCTCTGCTCTTTACTATTTTCTATCCTATTGATTTACTTGTGCTGCATTAAATACTTTGAATCGCTGAAAATCAGTTTGCCAGGGAGCTAAAACAAATCAGGCAAGCTTTGCAGTAGGGCTTTCAGAACTTGGTAGATGAGTCTTTTAATATGCAGTACACTTCAAGTCTTAATAAAATAGGCATATAAATAGTTAAGTGACTGTTCTTTTTTGAGCTTTATATTTGCATGCTTTCGTCTGATAAGTTCCCGTGTTATTATTAGTTTTCATAAGAAATTAATCGGATAGCGTAATGAAAAAAATAATAATGGGTCTACTACCTGCTGTGTTAGCTTTAACTGTATTCGATGCGAACGCAGGCTACTCAGGGTATGTTCCTTATACGGGTACGACGAAAGCAAGTGCAGTTGATGAGTATGATCAGAATAAGGATGGATATATTACTTCTGATGAAGTTAAAGTAGAGCTAAGAGAAGATGCGATCGCAAAAGCAATTAAAATGCAGAGACAAGGAAAGTCTCAAAAAGCCATTGATCAAGTGATTATGAACATGGAAGATAGTGTTGAACAAGATGCTGAAAAAATCATTGATAAACTCGACACAGATGGTGATGAGCTAGTTGAGCCTGAAGAGCAAAAATAATATTTGCACCTAGCAAAGTTACATTAAGACACATTTTAGGATTAACTTTTTAAATCTCCGCTTCACTCAAATAACAGCCTGGACCTTCAGTCCAGGCATCGGCATATAGCTGCTGTGCTCTAACCGGGGTATTACCATTCATTACAAACTTCTGATGCGGATAAGGAGCACCGCTCCCTTTTAGATGGCGTGGTGACTGTTTTAATCAATCTATCAGCGGGTCTGAAACATCCTGTTAGATTTCAGAAAAAGGTCGTTGCAGGACATTGCCTAGATCATAATGCCACCAAGCAGTATGCATTAGCTAATGAAAATGTAGAAATCGAATTAATGGGTTATCAAATGCAATCCTGAAGTAATGCGGGAGGCCCTAGTTGCGGCGAAGTCTGTGACTTTCTGCTATTTGCGCTAGCGACTGATTTACAAGATGGCTTCGCAGATAAAGATGCTAGCCTAGCTTTTTTTCGTGCGCTTGTTAACCAAGGGAAGTCATTAAGTTTTATTGCCAAGCAAATGAATGATTATTTGCTGGAAGATACCCTTAAATGGACCTGTGCAGCTAGGAGGCTGTCCAAGAATAGAGACCCTACTACGGAAAAATTCCTTTTGGCCATTTTTCCCGAACATTTTCGTTAAAGAGCGCAACTATTCGCCTCAAATG
>Ga0233441_1001274_pt1 | contig 23157 bp, 16 predicted proteins | sample SI_123_September_4_FD_182781 | JGI IMG/M metagenome (GOLD analysis project Ga0233441, IMG submission 182781) | Seawater microbial communities from Saanich Inlet, British Columbia, Canada - SI_123_September2016_135_MG | ecosystem: Environmental > Aquatic > Marine > Inlet | place: Canada: British...
CAAATTTCCCTGATTATCCAGAGCGATGGATGCATGCGATTGCTCTCCTTTACCCGAGGCTGGTTTGGGTGAAAAATCTATACTCCATTCATCATCTTCATTGTATGAACTAATCCAGATATCTGAACTGCCCTGCCGGTAATCATCCCAGGCTACTGCAAAGTTACCCACCTTATTACCGGTTGTGGCCGGGTTATAATGAGGCAAAGTATCACCCTTTTTACCATGCACTTTTTCATTAGGTCCAAATGAGTCATCACTGCCTAAGGCTGCGTAAATCCCATAACCGGTACCACCACGTCTTTTATCCATCCACGCAGCAATAAACTCATCTTTAGCATAAGCAGCCATTGAAACGCGGGTAACCCCACTGCCCTTATCATATTTATTTCTATTGGAAAAAAACTCATTCAAATACTGGACCTCTGAAAATGAGTCGCCATTATCTGCAGAATTACTATATTTCAACCGGGTATGTCCAGATTGACGATCTTCCCAGGCAACCACTAATCCGGCATCATTCACCGCAATCGTTGGAAAAAGAACAGGTGTATCCAGCTCTACAGGTTCGACACGACTCTTAGAAATCACCTTTAATAGCCCAGTTGAATCAAGCACCAGCTCTGCAACCCATAAACTCCAACTTCTTCCACGCTGTTCACGCCAGACAGCAAAACTTTTTTCACCTGATGTAGCCAGACTAACCTGGCTAGCAGTATCGGTTGATAGTTTAGAAGCCATTGATAAGCGTTGGCCTGACAAAGAGCGAGCATACACAGCCCCATCCTGCTCCCAGGCTAAAACAAATTGAGATCCGGTTAATGCTGCAATCGCCGGCTCATAGGCTTCAAGCCCTGTACTAACCTGTAATTTTTTGGAAAAAACGTGATCTCCGGTTTTCTTCAAACTGATATATACCTGAGGATCTCCACTAAAATCATCTTCCCAACTCACTGCTATCGAATCACCTGAAACAGAGATATGTTTACGCCCTGCTCCTTCCAGATGATGAAATACACCCTTAACAGGTTTAGCCGTTACCGCTATTTTTTGTTCAAAATCCCAAGCATCAGAAGCAAGTAGAGGATGCGTAAAAAAGCAAAGGCATAAGCCAACTATAAATCGATTCATTTTGTGGCCAGATATTCTTTTAATTTAGAGGTTTTATAATGACCATCAAGTACAAATTCATTGAATAAACCCATTTGATCAATACTTTGAAAACCTGCACGTTTAAACAGCGGTTTTTGATCGCCCGAAAAATAAATAAACGTGGGTGTGCCAAGAATGCGGTTGCGAGAAGCAAACTGCATTTCAGTCGTTCTTTCTCCATTTGGCAGACGAATTCGCTTTCCGCTTTCAGTATCCACATAAGCCAGAACAAATTTTTCAGCAAACTCCTCATTTAGCCCCGCATCACTAAAAACTTCTTTATGCATTTTACGACAGGTAGTACAGCCATAACGTCCGAAATATAGAAACATTGGCTTCTGTTCATCAGTAGACTGTTTCATTGCTTTAGTTAAAGACAGAAATTGATAACCTTCAGGAGGGGCAGCAAGAGAAGCTTCTGAAAATACACTTAACAATAGTAAAAAAGAAAAGATGTAGTAAAGCTTTCTCAAAACCATAATAACTCCAGACAGGTAAAACAAATGAATAAAAATTTACGCCTGTTATTCATTGAGGTCAACCCTGAACCAGACTTAATGAACTCTATCCCCCCTTTTCAAAATCTTCCAATAAATAATTTATTGACAACTTTATATAAAGCAGCGAGTATCTGGCCATGAATCATCAAATCATATCGATCCTAACTAATATTAAACTGCGCAAGCATTATCTTGTGTGGCAGACCTGTTTGCGGCTGGAATCTGATAGTTGATATTTAAATTCAAAACAGAATTCTTAAAAGGCCGCTCACATCGAGCGGCCTTTTTTTTGGTCGGGAAATGGTGCGTACGGCGGACCCTACAATATTGTTAATCTATAAAGGAGAAAAAAGTGTCTATTACAGCGGCTTACCTGACCGTAATAATAATCTGGAGCACCACTCCACTTGCAATTCAATGGAGCAGCGCAGGAGTGGGTTATGAGTTTGGTGTAGCTTTACGAATGGTTATTGGCCTGTCCGTATTACTATTGATCGTAAAACTATGGCGTCAGCCTTTGCCCTGGAATAAACACAACTTACGAATCTATCTAAGTGGAGGCATACCCCTGTTTATCGCCATGTCATCCGTTTACTGGTCAGCCCAGTTTATTCCTTCTGGATGGATATCGGTTATCTTCGGACTAACCCCCCTGTTTACCAGTTTATTTGCAAGCTTAATTCTGGGTGAAAAATCTTTCACTACCGGGAAAACAATCGGAATGTTGTTAGGCTTAGCGGGTTTAGCTATTGTTTTTATGGAGAGCATTAACTTTGAACAGGCAGCATGGTGGGGAGTAGCAGGAGTAAGCATTTCTTCTTTAGTGCATTCATTAAGCACAGTTTTACTTAAAAAATTGAATCCAACTATCCCTGCAATTTCCATCACAACAGGTAGTCTGATCGTGGCAACGCCTCTGTTTGTACTAAACAGTTTGTTTCATGGCCTTCCGCAAGATATACCGACTCAGTCACTGAGTGCTATTGTGTATCTTGCCATTATGGGGTCAGCCCTGGGATTTCCACTATATTTTTATTGCCTGAAAAAATTGCATGCCCAGCGCGTTGCTCTAATCACTTTCATCACGCCAGTGACTGCATTACTACTCGGCAACTGGTTAAACCATGAACTGATAAGTCAACAAATCTGGCTGGGCACAGCCTGTATTCTCTCAGGACTGGCTGTTTATGAATATGGAAAGTATCTACCCTGGAAAAAGGGCTGGGTACGCTGGATTAGAAATCCTTTGTGATGCTAAATCAATAAACCAAAGTTAGAATGCACCACGAAGAAATTGAAAAGGAAGTGTATTTAGATTGATTTTTACTAACTTCGTGTTCTTCGTGTTCTTCGTGGTAAAATTATTTTTAATATTCGCACCCTTAAAATCACTAGTTTAAGCTATAAACTAAATCAATAAACTCAAAGCAATAGACCACATAACGATTCCAATTAAAAATTCCAGAACTTTCCATGCATTTGGTTTTACAAAAACTGGCCTTAAAAATTTAGCACCATAACCCAGCGCAAAGAAAAATATAAAAGATGCACTCACCGCGCCTGTTGAAAATGCAAGCTTTTGTCCAGCATACTGACTCGAAATTGAACCCATTAGCACCAGGGTATCCAGGTAGACATGCGGATTTAACCAGGTAAACCCAAGGCAAATCAGCACAACTTTTGAAAGTGGCAATACCGACTTTTCATTCGCAGGCGTTAAACCATGCGATTGAGAAAGAGCAGAATAAAAACTCAGCGAACCATAAAACAGAAGAAATATTGCCCCACCAAACCGGGCAGCCACTTCTAGCCAGGGCCACTGTAAAAGTAACACATGAAACCCGGACACTCCCAGGCTGATCAAAATAGCATCGGAAAAAGCACAAATAAGTACCACCGTCAGAACATACTGGCCTTTCAAACCCTGCTTTAAAACAAAAGCATTTTGTGCACCGATAGCGAGGATTAATGACAGGGAAATTGAAAAACCCGTTAAAAATGTGTGCATACCAGGAATCTCTTCAGGTTAATAATTTAAACTGCAAAGCATATCTGGTCACAACCATTCCGCTTTGTTTTACCAGTTTTTCAAAGATATCTTTCAATAATGGTTCATCATTTCGCGTACCAACGGCCAACTTAGCCTCTTCATCCAGCCTTGAGGACACTTTTAAAACACCGGTAAAGTCTTTTTGAATTGAATTTTCAATAACCATCAGGTTATCGATATAACCAAATAACTCTCCACTTTCGACACGTTTTAATCCATCTGATATCGACTCAACGTCAACAATATTAATATCTTTAATTGAATCCCTAAAAATATTAGCAATCGCATAACCTTTAACCATGCCCAGCTTTTCAGTTTTAACTGACTTAATTTCACCTATAAAAGCTTTATCAACTGTTGTAGCAATTACAATAGGCAAATTGATATATGCAGAAGTAAAATCCATACGCGCAAATAACCCTGTTTTTTTAAGGATATAGTCTAAAATCTAATAAGGAAATATACAAAAATAAAAATTCGGAGTTAATCTAATGAGTATTTTCATCAACTCATCAACTATTGATCCACCTGCAACATTAAAATCTTATCCGTAAATACGATTCGGTAAGGTTAAAAACCATGATAAAGCTTTTAAAACAACTCCACTCACGACTACTGTTTGTCTTGCTGCTAATTTTTTCGGCCCCTCAAAGCATCCAGGCTCAAAGTAACGAAATAGAGAACATTTTCAACGATCAGGAAAAACAGTGGATTAAAAATCACCCGGTAATCCCAATTGGGGTTGACGGTAACTGGCCTCCAATAGACTTCATAGGCGATAACAATCAATTTCAGGGTATTACTGCAGATTACATAAATTTAATCAGTAAAAAAACGAACATACAATTCATACCTGACAAAAGCAGTTCCTTTAAAGTCATGCTCAAAAAGGTGATGGATGGAAAACTTAAGGTTGGAGCATCCATTTCCTTTAAACAGGAACGAGCAGAAAAACTGCTCTTTAGCCAGCCATTCTTCCATGTGCAAAAAGTAATCATGACGCGCAAAGAAGATAACTCACTGCTAAATACCAGTGCCCTGTCAGGAAAAACCATCGCTATTGAAGATGGCTTTTTAACCATGCGCCAATTACAGAAATCTTATCCAGATATAACATTATTACCTGTAAACTCGACTCTGGAAGCATTGCAAAAAGTATCCTGGGGTGAAGCCGACGCCTATGTTGGCAACCAGGCCGTAGCATCCTGGATAAGCAGGAAAAATCAGCTCAACAATTTAAAAATTGTAGGAGATGCCGGATTAGGCAAAGGACCACAAAATTTTGCTGTATCCAGAAATGCTCCCGAGTGGGCACCTCTTATAAAAATAATAGATAAATCACTTACAAGTATTTCCGTTCAGGAAAAACTAAATATTGAAAACCGCTGGTTAGGGCAAAACCAGTCAGCCCCGACTAATGTAGATGTTCTAGAGTTAACAGCTAAAGAAAAAGCCTGGCTGATACAACACCCTGAAATCAACCTGGGCGTGGATTCATCCTGGCAACCCCTGGAATATCTGGATGAGCAAGGTAGATATAAGGGACTTTCTTCCGATTATATGGATTACTTTAGTCGCCAGCTGGGAATCACTTTTAAAACACCAGAAAACATTCCCTGGATGCTGGTGATAAGGGGATTACAGGAGAAAACAATTGATATTGCACCACTCGTTGCTAAAACAGAAAAAAGATCTGAATATTTAGATTTCACCAAACCCTACCAACATTTCCCGTTTGTTCTGTTTAATCGCAGAGGGCAAACGTTATTACGGGGTTTGATGGATCTACAGGGTAAAAAACTGGGCGTGGTTAGTGGTTATGCAGTATCAGAATCACTTAATAAAGATTACCCAGACCTGCTTCAGGTCCAATATCAAAATACGCAAAAAGGACTTGAAGCTCTATCCGTAGGCGAAATTGATGCCTTTATCGATGTACTGGCCGTAGGCGGTTATTTAATGGTTTCTGGTGGTTTATCTAATTTACAGGTTGCTTCATCGACCCCTTACAACTTTGAATTCTCGATTGGAGTCAGAAAAGACTGGCCTGAGTTAACCAGTATATTAAATAAAGCCATTACTCACCTACCTGCAGAAAAGGTCAATGAGTTTTTAAAACACTGGCTGGTTTTACCTGCAGAGAAAAAGGTAGATTACAATTTACTCTACTGGGTTCTGGGAATAGCACTGGTTGTTTTTCTACTATTAAGTTTAAGAGCCAGGGAGCTAGCTCGAGTAAATTCAATTCTGCATGAAAACAGAGAACGTTTATCTTTATCCCTTGATTCCGCAAAACTGGGAACCTGGGAAATCACTCTACCCAAAAATGGAACTCCAAAATTGAAGTGGGATAAAACATTTGCTTTACACCATTCAATTCCTCCGAAAAGTGAGCAACCAGAACTCAGTAAGTTTTATAAATACATATCGACAGAAAATATTGATCATGTAAAACAGACATTAGCTGATTACATCAAAGGAGAAACTTCAGAATTAAAAGTTGAATACCTTACTTCAGCTGACAATCACTGGATATCCAATCAGGGACGCATTTTTTCCCGAGACTCAAAAGGAGTCGCTCATAAAATTGTCGGTATCAGTCAGGACATTACAGAGCAAAAAGAAGCTCACCTGGCCATAGAAAAATCCAGTAAATTCAAAAGCCAGTTTCTAGCCAACATGAGCCATGAGATCAGAACACCCATGAATGCGATAGTTGGCCTGGGGCACCTACTTTCACGCACAGAGACCAATGAAAAACAATCCGACTATATCAATAATTTACAAAAATCTGCACAAACCCTGTTGGGATTAATAGATGACATTCTTGATTTATCGAAGATAGAAGCGGGTCATTTAAATATTGAAAAAATTGAATTCAGCCTGGAAGAGTTACTCAATGATCTGGCCAACCTTAGCGTTATCCGGATAACCAAAAAAGTAGATTTTATTTATGATATGAGAGCCGATGTACCAGATGTTTTGACAGGTGACCCTTTTCGTATTAACCAGGTATTAACCAACCTGGTCTCTAATTCAATAAAATTTACCGACTCTGGCAGTATCGTACTCAAAATATCTGTTTTAGAGTCAACTGAAAATAATAAACATCAGGTCTCATTACAGTTTGAAGTCATTGATACAGGAATAGGAATATCTCCCGACAAACTCAATAAATTATTTGACCCATTTGTACAGGAAGATGGTTCAACAACCAGAAAATATGGCGGAACAGGACTGGGCTTATCGATAAGTAAACAACTGATAGAACTGATGGGAGGAGAATTAGGCGCAGAAAGTACCCAGGGGAAAGGCAGTAATTTTTATTTTAGACTTCCCTTTACCGTAATGGATAGCCAGCTCAGTAAATCGCCACTGACACACCCGGGACCAGACCTAAGAGGACTGAATGTTTTGCTAGTTGATGACAACCCACTCTCGTTAGAGATTCTATCCAAAACATTAGATTCAATGTCTTTTAAGGTAACATCTGTATCTTCTGGAAAGCAGGCATTAGAATTATTAAATACGACTGGGAATAAAAGTTTTGACATTGTATTGATCGACTGGCGAATGCCTGAAATGGATGGTGAAAAAACAATTCAGCAAATCAGGAAACAAATACCTAAAGAAAAACTACCGGTTATTATCATGATGACAGCTTATGGTCGAGAAGCCGGAGAACAACAAATCAATCATATGGTACTGGATGGTTTTCTGGTTAAACCCATTACACCTTCACAATTATTTAATGCCATTATCCTGGCTCGTAAAGGAGTAACCAGTCAATCAGTTAAGAGCACACACAAAATCTCTCAGGAACCTGTCTTGATTACCCCTATTAGTGGTCATGTGTTACTCGCTGAAGATAATAAAATAAATCAGCAGGTCGCACAGGAAATACTACAGCAGATGGGTCTCAAAGTAAGCATTTGCGAAAACGGCCAGGAAGTCATTCAATCACTGGAAAATATCAATCCTGATCTAATATTAATGGATATCCAGATGCCCGAAATGGATGGCTATGAAGCCACTGAAATAATTCGAAATAATCCTGCTTTCAGTCAATTACCCATCATCGCTATGACAGCCAATGCAATGGCAGGCGATATTGAAAAATCCAGACAAACGGGTATGAATGATCACATCAGTAAACCCGTCGACCCTCAACTTTTATATCAGACATTGAAGCAATATTTACCCGAAAGCACTGAACACAAAACTGAACAAACTATCTCCAGTGGCAGTATTAAAAACTGGCCAGATGAAGTACCCGGATTAAACATTAAAAAAGGCATTCAACAGGTTGGTGGCAATGAAAATCTTTACCAGAAACTCATTAAAGACTTTCTTAAAAACCATGAAAACCTGACCGACTCACTGAAGTCTTCAATGCTTAACGAAGACTCAAAAAAAGCAGCCCGGTTAGTTCATACCATCAAAGGTGTGTCAGGGAATATCGGAGCCTATAAATTAATGGACGTTGTTAGCAGCATCGATCTTAAATTCAAAAATAGAGAGAAAGTACCACAAAGCATAATTAGTTTATTAGATAAAACCTGTAATGAACTTTTTACAAGCCTGCACGAACTGACAGACTCAGCAAATCAGGAGGAAAATAAAGATATTCCCTCACCACTAAAAATAAAGACAGCTGACCTGAATCAACTCAAATCAGCCATGGAAAAAGGTGATGCAACAACACTACAGCTACTACAGGAACACTCCCCGGCTCTGTCTACTGAAATAAGCAAAGAGGATTTAAATACCATCATCAACTTCATTGAAGATTATGAATTTGAACTTGCTTTAAAGCATTTGGACCTGTGTTTGAACCAGCATTTAATAGAGTCACAAAATGACTGATTCAAATACCAATAAACCCAGAATACTGGTCATAGATGACGAACCTTTTTTCCTGCAACTTTTGACCGAGGCACTGTCAGAGAAATTTCAGATATCACTGGCAAAAAATGGTCGTCAGGGCCTGACTCGTGCAGAAGGAGAAGCAAAACCCGATCTAATTCTACTGGATGTCGTTATGCCAGAAATGGATGGATATGAAACTTGTAAGGCACTCAAGGAAAATATTTATACCCGAGAAATTCCAGTTATTTTTCTAACCGCTAAACGTGATGTTGAAGATGAACTGAAGGGATTTAATCTGGGTGCCGTTGATTACATTACCAAACCCATCAGCATCCCCATTCTACTAACCCGGGTTCAAACTCAGCTGGCATTAAGTCAGCAAAAAATTGCACTTGAACAACTGGTGCAGGAACGCACCAGAGAAATTGAGGTCACCAAGGATGCAATAGTCTACAGCATGGGAGAAATGGCAGAAGCCAGAGATAAGGAAACAGGTAATCATCTGTTAAGAACTAAAGAATATGTGCGTGTGCTGGCTGAACAACTTGCAACTACTGACAAATATAAATCAGTCCTGACAACAGCAATGATAAATGCTTTTCAACGTGCAGCTCCGTTACATGATATTGGTAAAATTGCAGTACCAGACAGCGTATTGCTTAAAGAAGGTCCACTCGACAACGATGAACGCAAGATAATGGACTTACACCCCGTTTACGGCAAAACTACTATTGAAAACTCTGAATCAAAAATTGGCAGCACATTATTTATCACCATTGCAAAAGAAATAGCTTACTCTCACCATGAAAGATGGGACGGCAGCGGTTACCCTCAATGTTTAAAGCAGGAAAAAATCCCATTATCAGCTAGACTCATGGCATTAGCCGACGTTTATGACGCTCTCGTCAGTAAACGCTGTTATAAAGAAGCAATGCTCCACGATGAGGCTGTTTCATTAATTGCTGAAGCCAGAGGCTCACATTTCGATCCGGATATTATCGATTCTTTTATAGCTGTTAAATCAGAATTCAAGATAATTTCCGATCAATACAAAGATGAATAAATATCATATGGATATGCTTAACGCCAATTCAACTCTGCATACATCAACGTCAGATGATACTGCTTATGCAAAACTCTGTTATGAGTTATACCACCAGTTGCCGGCCATCAGTTTATTGATTGACGAGGATTTAAACATTGTCTCGATCAATCATTATGGCAGTTCTCAGTTAGGTTTTGATCATACCGAACTACTGGGTCAGTCGGTTACGACTCTATACGCCGAAGAAGACCTTACTTTTGTTACCCGCAATTTAAATCTTATCCTGCAAGGTCAAACCCACAAAAGTAACCGCTGGGAATGCACCCGTGTACGTAAAGATAAAAGTCATTTCTGGGTCAGGGATACCGCTAAACGTGTTGAAGGAGAGAACAAACAGGTGCTGCTGGTTAGTGAAGATATCACTGAAACTCGATACCTGATAAACGAACTGGAAAAACAGGCTGCCACCGACCCGTTAACCGGGTTATACAATCGTAATAAATTTGAACGCCATCTGGAGCAGGCCATTCTTTCGGCTCAAACCAGTCAGAAAAAACACGCTTTATGTTTCATTGACCTCGATCAGTTCAAAGTGGTTAACGATGTATGCGGGCATATTGCAGGAGATGAATTACTGCGCCAAATATCAAAACTCATTCTTTCAGGAATAAGAAATAACGATATCTTTGCTCGAATTGGTGGAGATGAATTTGGTTTGTTACTACAAAATTGCTCACTCAATGAAGCGCAGGAAATTCTCAAAAAGATACTCAACAAACTTCTTCAACATCATTTTAGCTGGGACAAAGAAATATTCACCATCGGAGCCAGTATCGGACTCGTAGCCATCACTGCAACTGAGACAAATGCTGAAGAGTGTTTGAAAATGGCTGATTCTGCCTGTTATATAGCAAAAGAAAAGGGCCGTAAAAACATACAAATTTACAACCCTGATGACAGTGAAATGCTCAAAAGGGATCATATGCAAAAATTTGCATCACGTTTAAACCATGCCTTTGAAAATGATCGTTTTGTGTTATATCAGCAAAAAGTATTTCCTTTAACCAGTAATGATCAGAAACAGCATTTTGAAATACTGGTACGCATGCTGGATGAACAGAATAATATCATCCCACCTAACGCTTTCATCCCGGCAGCAGAATATTACGGTTTATCAACTAAGCTGGACTTATGGGTCACCGAAAATACTTTAAAATATTTTTGCAACCTTCAACAAAAATTTAACACTGTCTGCAATATTAACCTTTCTGGTAAAACTTTAGGCAGTAAAGAATTTATTGAAAAAGCAACGCTGTTATTAAAACAGTATCAGATTCCTGATTTCACCGTTTGCTTTGAAATAACAGAAACTGCAGCCATCAGCAATATGGCTCAGGCAGTAGACTTTATTAATCATTTCAAAGCCATGGACTGTTTATTTGCACTGGATGACTTTGGCAGCGGTTTCTCCTCATTGGCCTATTTAAAAACATTACCGGTAGATTTTCTGAAAATTGATGGTCATTTTGTAAAAAACATTATTCAGGACTCAATGGATCTGGCACTGGTACGAGCCATACATCAGGTTGCAGATATATTTGGTATAGAGACAATAGCTGAATTTGTCGAAACCAGAGAAGTTAATACCGTTCTTAAAGGACTTGGAATCGACTATGGTCAGGGTTACTATCTACACAGACCAGAACCTATAACTAATATTACATGAATAAAAAACCCTCAATCCTGATCGTAGATGACGAGAGCTTTTATACCGAAGTTCTGGATAATTTGCTGCGAGAAGAATATGACATCAATATCGTAAGCAATGGCACTGATGCTCTGGCCAAAGCCGTCGAACTGCCACAACCTGACCTGATCTTGCTGGACATCATGATGGAAGACATGGATGGATATGAAGTTTGCAAACACCTGAAACAGGATCTTGCCACCAAAGAAATTCCAGTTATTTTTCTGACCGTTAAAAGTGATGTTGATGATGAAGTGCTTGGCTTTAACCTTGGCGCAGTCGATTACATCACCAAACCCATGAGCCCACCCATCGTACGTGCCAGGGTAAGGACTCATATAGAAATCATTCAGTTACGCAAAAAACTGGAACAAATGATACTTGCTCGATAACCCTGAATTTACTCCAAACCCTGTTTTAATGCTTCAACCTAAAAAAATTAGTTAAGCACAAAAAAGATTTGTAAGGAATTGATGTGCATAGAGAATTTAAAAACACCGTGGTCACCTGATTGGTGAAGAGTGTGTTTTTAAATTTTCTAGGTGCATCAAAGCCTTGCGTAGACTTTTGTGATTCAACTGATTTATTTAGGTTCAGCATGATAAGCAAGGTGCTCACCAATAAACGTCGATATAAAATGATAGTTGTGGTCATAACCTTACTGCATACGCGGATTGGTACCTATGTTTCACATCAACTAATTTTACCAATTTCATCTTTAGCCAATATATCCTGAATATCCTGGCTGGACAAAACTAGATCAGACTTTTTAGAGGCACTCATTGCAGCATTAGCAGCCATCGGAGAGTTTACAAATACACCTGCAACCAGATGGCCCTGTTTAACACGTACATGGCACCAGCGATTTGAAGTATTGGTTCCTGAATAAACTGACTCTACATCTTCATCACTTTCAAACGAACCAAAACTTTTCAGGTCTATACCACTAACCTTAAGTTGAACAGCCGGTAAATTCTGCAATTGATATTGTTTGTCACCACCCAGCAACACATTTGCTGCTACTTTTCCCTGGTCACTACCCACTGACCATAAACCACCCATAGCTCCCGGTAATTCCGCAGCATCACCCACACAGAAAATATCCGGATTAGAGGTTTGCATTGTCGCATCAACCACCACTCCACGGTTTATCTTAAGTCCTGCTTTTTTAGCCAGTTCAGTATCAGAACGAACTCCAATACATAATAAGATAATATCCGTGACCAGTATTTTTCGGTCCTTCAATCTAACCTTGAGCATTTCACCTGATGGCTCAATTTTATCAATCCGGTTATTGGTAAATACCCTGATACCTTTATTCCTTAAAAAAGTATCCAGAATAGTTGAAGATTTTTTATCCAGTTGTCGATTCATCAGGTAGGCATCGGTATGTATCAGAGAAACCTTAAGTCCCAGCTGTAACAGAGCTTCAGCAGCTTCAACACCTAAGACCCCTCCTCCAAGAACTATGGCCCTTTTAGCCTGTTTCTGTTGTACCCATGAACGAATATTTAAGGCATCTTCAGCACTTCTCAGGGTAAAAACTCCCGGTAACTGATACCCTTCCTGCTCAGGTACAAAAGCTTTTGCTCCCGTTGCCAGGACCAGTTTATCGTAGTTAACAGTTTCCCCTGTTCCCAGCTTTATATTTTTTCCTTTTACATCAATCCAGATAACTTGTGTATTCAACCAAAAATCAATGTCATTTCGTTCATACCACTCCTTTTTCATTAAATATAATCCCTGCATCGCTGTGCGGCCGTACAACACTTTTTCCAGCCCCATACGATTATAAAAATGATATGCCTCTCTGGTGATCAGGATAATCCTGCACTCCGAATCCTGTTCACGTATGCTTTCAGCCGTGCTAATGCCCGCAATGCCATTACCAACGATAATAATCTGTTTACGGGTATTCTGCTGGTCAGATTCGTCATCCTGTTCAGTTTCAACCGATAACAAAGTAGGATCGGCTTCTAAATCTATACTGATACCAGCTTTAGGTTTACAGCAACAGGCCAGCCGAGCTTTACCCTCAAGCCCCAGCCTGCGCAACGTATTCAATTCATTTTCTCCGGGTGGATCAAGATTATCAAAACCACCTGTTATCACCACCGGGTCACTACCACACATACCCATACGACACCCCGGCATAATGGGTAAATCAGCTTCTTCCAGCGCATCCAGTAAACTCTGGTCAGGACGCATCAAAAGCTGCATTCCACTGGATTTTTCCTTTACCTGAACCAGTTGACCGGTTTGACTCAATGCTGCCTTTAAAGTACTTACACCCTGCCCCAAAGAAGCCTGAGATGATTGTTGTTGCGATTGTCTGTACTGCCTTTCCGACATAAAGCCTCTAGCTAATACAATTACACAAACCAGAATAACAGCATACTGGATACCACTTATTAACCAATCGTCCAAAGTTAAAGAGAATAATTGCTGTAAACCAGAGGCTACGACAGGAGCTCCATACCAGTAAAAAGCTGCCAGTGCTGACATGGCGAATAATGATGCTAGTTTATAAAAATTTATATGTAATAAATTATGACAGGTATAAAACACTCCAATTGATAAACCTACTGGAGTCAGCATCTGTAACAGGTACTGTGATATACCTGTTTCATCGTTATATCCACTGTTAAAAAAAGAAATAATTAATCCCGGTAATAACGCGATAAAAAATTTCCGCTGTTCACTCCAACCATTATCAGCATCATTCAAATCACTGAAAATAGCCGCTCGAGGATTGAAGTCATAACAATTTTTCTGACAACCAAGACAGGATTCACAATAGCCATTTTTAACCAGAATTAAAGGCGCATGACCATAGGCTTTCTGAATTGGAGCCAATGGACAAAAGGTTCCACACCAACCACTACGACCTTTAAAGATGAGACCACCCAGAAATGACAGGCTTAACGCAGTCAGCAAAATTAATCCCAGATAAAAACCATTGTGATTGAGTACAGGATATCGAAACAGTACAAAAATGATAAATGCTAATACAGAGATATACAGTGACAGTTTACGCCAGGTATCAGATAAAGTATTTTCACGACTAAATGAAAACGTACGAGGTATTTGATTAAGCAATGCCATCGGGCATATATTGCGCCACACACCCGGCATGACTGCAAAACTAAGTGGCAACAGCGGAATTAATAATTTCCAGAAAACTGTTAGCCCCGTGTCCGGTTTCACTAATAACAGGTAAATAACAAAAAAAGTAAGCAGTAAAGTAGACCAGCGAAAAAACCACCAGACTAACCTGGGTAGGCGTTGAGTTAACTGGGTATAATTTGGAAAGGCCTCGACATCCATAATCGATAGTATCCTTTAAATTTTATAGGGTGATTCATTACGAAACCGATAAGCCAGTATCCGACCCACATCGAATAGAAATTGTTGTGCAAGTTTAGGATTCCAGGCGGCTATCTGATCAAAACCCTGCCTTGAAATCCGTAATACCTGCCCCCGACTAATTGCCCGAATAGATGCACTACGAGGTTTGCTATCAAAAAATGCCAGTTCACCGAATACTGATCCCTCTGAAATACTGGCAATTTTTTTTACAAAACCAAAACTATTGGTACTAACAACTTCTACGTCACCCGACACCATAATATACAGCGCATCATCCGACTCACCAGCCTTTAACAAAAGATCACCTGGTGAAAATTCAATACTTCGAGAGTTTTGAATAATCATTTGCCATTCATCTTCAGATAATCCACTAAAAACAGTAATATTTTCAGCCGCAGAAGATTCAGAATCATTTTCGTTATAATCAAAATATTGCATATAACCTACCTCGGTAAAGTTCTTATTAAACTGTTTGCATATCTCAACAATTTATATTTTTTAGTAATTTTCCACTCTATTTATTACCTGAATAAAATGTCATCGGAAGTACCTCTATTAAGCAAGACTCCATTTTTTTGTAAATTCATCCCGAGTTTTCTGATCCGGTATTTCACTCGCTAAATTATGAATAAACTGTTCTTTATCAGTGGAGTGCTGACAATAATAATCCACCATACGTGGCGCAAAAGGCCCAATGTAATTGACATAATCCTGACTTATTTTCTGAATTGTGTTTTCATCAAAATTTATTGATGACCCTCGTGATGCCTGACTGCTCTTGTCTAGCGAACTCAATCCTCCACCGAGAGATAAAATAGTTTTACCCCTTTCTGATTCCCAACTTTTTAAGAAATTGTCTCGTTGACCCTGTTCCGGGATTTCCAGAGAAACAGCAGTTACTAAACCACTTAAGGTTAAATTATGGCTGCTTTGCTCCCTTAGTACATTTTTTGCTACCGGTCCAATATAGCTGGATAACATGCTGGTGAGAGAATCTATATCCTGGAGATTTATAGAATCAGGGCCTGATACTGTTGAAGTTATAACTGTTTCAGAGTCTTGTTGAGAATTACTGGTTTTTATATTTGAAAGAGCTTGCTTAATTGCCCTGGCAAATTCTGCAGCTGTCTGAAATCGATCAGTAGCTTTACTGGCCAATCCTTTTTGTAAAACAGGAATCAGAGCGTTCGGATATAAACATGAATAATTAATTTTATTATTTTGTGGAATATTCTCCAGAATAGGTAATGACGATGACGGGTAGACAGGTTTATCTGGCAGCGCTGTAAGCAATTCAATAAAAACCATCGCAACCGAAAACAGGTCTGCTCGCTCATCAACTTTTAAGCCAAACATTTGCTCAGGCGCCATATAACGAGGTGTACCGACGATAGCGCCAGTTAGTGTCATCGAATTATTTTCTGTAAACCGTGCAATACCAAAATCAGCCAGCTTGATACTTTTAGTCTCTTTGCACTGAATAATATTCGCCGTTTTAATATCCCGATGAATAACACCCAGTTTATGCGCCGCATGTATCGCTTTTAAAATCTGGGAAACAATCGTTAAGGTATTTTTCAGACTGATTTTTTTATTCTTCTGTAAAATATCATACAGCGATAAACCGTTGATAAACTCCATTGCGATGAAAGGAAGACCATCATCTTCACCATATTCCAATATAGTCACAATATTTGGATGCGTACATCGAGCTGCAGATTTGGCCTCACGTTGAAACCTCTCTAAAAATTCCTTTCCATCTCTTTTAGTTATCAGGTGAGGATGAAGCGTTTTAATCGCTACTTTTCGATCAATGGCTAAATCCATTCCTTCATAAACCAGTCCCATAGCACCTTCGCCAAGTAACCGGTTAATACTGTACTTTCCAATAGTCTTAGGAAGAGTAGCCATTTTTACCCTGCCTGAGTCTTATCCAGCAATTTAACTGCACTGCATAAACTTCGATACATCAAGTTAAATGACCTGCTTAATGAGTCAATTTCATCCTTACCTTTCATCGCAAATTCAGGAGAACTCATATCACCTTTACTGATTTTTTCAGCTGTTACGGAAATAACATCAATTCGTTTAATTATTATTAAATATAGCATTAGATTTAGAGCTAACCAGATCACAGCAAAAACCCCGCCCAGAATAATCATGAATGTTGACAGTGCCTCATTTGCACGCTGTAACGGTATTGACATAGGTACATTAACTATCTGTGCCCCAATAATTTCATTATGTTTCCAGCCAAATCCATTACTTCTTCCATATTTTTTAATCATCGACTTTGGTGCAGCATCCGGAGAGTCATGACAAGCGAGACAACCCTCTTTAGTTATTTTAAAAGGTCGACTTAAGAACAGGTATTGTCCAGTAGGCGTATCACGAACCCCGGAATACTCTTTAACAGAATCATATGTTCTGAAATATTGAATAACATCTTCTTCCCAACCAGCAGCCTTATGCTCCGGGTTCGTTGGATTCAAAGCTGCTTCCTTATAGGTATAGTCAGGGTAGATTTTACGCAGGCGTTTCATGCTTTCAGTAGCTGCATAAGCTGGTACGGTTTGAGCCAGAAATTCATCCTTACCCAGTTTATTCAGTAACGGTCTTATTTCTTCTACCGTATAAGAACGAACACTTTTAGCCGCTGCCATCATTATATTTGCATTCAATGCGACTTCTTTTTTAGCATTGTCCAGTAAAACCCCTTTTACCAGATACCCCGCTAATAAAAATCCTGCAATAAAAATTATTAAAATGGTTAGATTGAATTTAAAGCGAATCCCCATAACACTCCCCCAAGTGAGTAAATACTTATTATCTATTATAATTATTTAAGGTCAGAACCTATTATGTTGCTCTATATAATAACTAAGCTTGCTATACTAGCGTTATAAGTGCCTGATTCATAAATATTCAGGATACAAAACCTTAAAATATTTTGACCTTTTAAGCTCAGTAATGCATTTCATCTATTACAGTCATGTTTACTTATAATATTAACTCATATTAACTCAATATCAATAGCCTATTGCCACATGACACAAGCAACTATTCTTTTTGCCGATATTGCCGGCAGTACTGCTCTATATGAAAACATCGGGGACTCACAGGCTGAAAACCTGATAAACACCGTTCTCGCCGCATTATCAGGTATCGTGGAAGAGCATAATGGTCTTGTCATCAAGACCATTGGTGATGAAATAATGTGTCAATTTTCATCTTCAAGCGAGGCTATCCAGGCAGCAAATCAGATGCACGAATATACCGAGCAAGTCACTTTTCCAGAACATAAGCAGAAAATTGCCATCCGTATAGGTGCTCATATTGGTACCATTATTCGTAATCAGGGAGATATTTTCGGTGACACAGTGAATGTTTCAGCACGTGTTGCCTCACTGGCACGCCCTGGAAAAACCATGATCAGCGAACAAACCTATGAAACGCTACCTAATTACTTACAACAGTTTTGTAGGAACATGATAGAGACTTATTTGAAAGGAAAGGAACAACCAATCAATGTTTATGATGTGGTTTGGGAACAAAATGACCAGCTGACCCGTATTGCACAAATTCCTCTTCCCAGCAAAACAGTGAGCAGTTTCACCCTTAACTATAATGATCAAAAAGTAAAACTGACACAGGGCTCTATAAAAATAGGAAGAGGTTCTGAGTGTGATTTAGTGGTAGAAGCTCCTCAAGCTTCACGATTTCACTGTGAGATTCAGCTAAAAGGTAATAAATTCATCCTGATTGATAGCAGCACTAACGGCACTTACATCAGCCAGAATAATGTAGAAATTCTATTTAATAATGAAACAGTACCATTACATCATTCAGGAATTATCAGCCTGGGACAAATTTCTAATAGCAACTCAGAGCATTTAATTAAATTTTTAATTGAAATAGATTAAATAAAACTGAAGATCGGTTACTCCAATATCCGGACAAGTTTTACTTTGATCCTTATATCATTTAATACTTGTAATCCAGGAATAAACAGGGACAAAATAGCTTTTTTATAAATTACCAGATTTAACCAGTCTTGCCAGAAAATACTCTTACCGATAACTCGCTAATATCACCTGCCCAAGCATTTTTGAAAGGAGCTGTGATCATTCTGCCATTGAGCATAGCCGTTATACCCTGGGGAATACTGGCCGGTTCTTTAGCCGTAGAAGCAGGCTTATTTGACCTTCAGGCTCAAGCTGTGTCAGCCATCGTCTTTGCGGGTTCAGTGCAACTGGTCGGCATGGGGTTGATTAAGGCTGGCGCCAGCCTCACGACGCTTCTGCTCACAACGTTATTTTTAACTTCAAGGCACCTGCTATACAGCGCCACAATGCGAACACGTATTTCCCATTTGCCCGTACACCAACGATTGATTCTGGGTTTCCTGTTAACGGATGAGTTATTTGCCGTTTGTTCACACCAAACTCGCAAACAGTTTAACTTCTGGTATGCCTTCGGCGCTGGTTTTAGCTTTTATTTCATTTGGCAACTGGCATCTCTAAGTGGCATTATTCTCGGACAAAGCATCCCTAACCTGGATCAATATGGACTGGATTTTGCCGTTGCAGCAACTTTTATTGCAATAGTGCTGCCCACCATCAAAAAATTATCAGTTCTGGTTACTGTGGTTATCGCGCTTATCTTATCGGTTGTTTTCAGTGTTCTTGAAATCGAAGGAGGTATTATCTACTCCAGCCTGATCGCAATGAGTATTGGTTATGCGGTTTCAATAATGCGCAAGGAGCCACTATGATCTGGCTTACCTTATTAGCGATGGCTACACTGGTATTTATCAGTCGATATATTTTTCTGGAACCAAAATTACCTATCCGTCTTGGTCCTAAAATATTACATTTTCTGCATTATACCGGGCCTGCCGTTTTAACCGCTATCTGGGCTCCAATTGTGTTTCACCAGGAAGGGCAGTTAAACCTGGGGATTAATAATCCATATTTTATTGCTGCTATAGTTGCTGCCATACTGGCGGTAACCACTAAAAATGTTTTATTAACTACTGTGCTCAGTATGGCTCTTTTTTTTATTATAAATTAATATTAGTCCATATTTTGAAGTCATGCCTGAAATTAAAATTAGCACAACCCAGCAACTCTAACTGATAAAACAATTTGATATGGAACAACAGTAAATGCCTTTGATAGAAGATTTCATCCAGCTAAAAAAAGAGCTTAAACTGGCTGGATTCAAAGGAGACATCGAATCTTCATATGCTGAGCGTATCGTAGCTTCCACCGATAACAGCATTTATCAGTTAACACCCGAAGCCATACTCTACCCTCAAGAGCTGGATGATATTAATCGAGTTGTAAGCAGTGTTATTAAACATCGTCAGAAAGGTTTTTCACTGTGTGCTCGCGGTGGCGGAACAGGTACTAACGGACAGTCACTCAGCGATAATTTAATTCTGGATTGTTCAAGGCACTTAAATAAGGTCATCGACTTTGATCTTGAAAATCAAACAGTCAGCGTTCAACCCGGTGTTGTTCTCGATCAGTTAAATTATTTTTTAAAACCGTATGGTCTGTTTTTTCCTATCGATATCTCATCATCATCCCGGGCAACACTCGGAGGCATGGTAGCCACCGATGCCTCTGGCAAAGGTTCTCTGATTTACGGAAAAACTTCAAACCATATCGTAAATCTCGATCTTGTTTTAGCCGACGGATCAGACTATCGATGTAAAAATATTTCACTACTCGATAAGAACCAGTCAAACACTATCAATTCTAACTTAATAAAACCTGTTTACCGGTTAATAGATAAACAGAGTGATGAAATAGATCGTATATTTCCTGACATGAACCGGGGACTCACGGGATACAACCTTAAACAATGTATTTCACAAAACGGTTTCTTTAATCCGTGTTACTTAATAGCAGGGTCAGAAGGTACTCTCGCTATTACCCGCCAAATTACCCTGAGAGTTATACCTAAGCCCACCCATAAAATGCTTACAGTCATTTTCTATGATAATTTTTTACGTGGACTTGAACATGTTCAGCCTTTGCTGGATAGCCAGCCCGCAGCCATCGAAATGCTGGATGATAAAATTCTCAAGCTGGCACGCCAGGACAGTATCTGGATTGAAGTAAAATCAGTCTTGGATAAATTACCTGAAGATGCAGACATTAAAGCCGCTAACTTTGTTGAACATGTGGGTTGCAGTGAAGAAGAACTCAAACAATATCAACTGGATATTCAGAAAATACTGGATAAAACGACTTCAAGCTATTCGGTCATCCTGCATAAAGTCGAAATGGATCCGGACAAAATATTATCTTTATGGAACCTGAGAAAAAAAGCGGTGGGTCTACTGGGTCAGTCTCAGAATGGTAAACGCGGTATAGCCTTTGTCGAAGATACGGCCGTGCCACCACAGAACCTGGCTAGTTATGTCACCAGTTTTAAACAGTTACTGGATGATAATAAACTGAATTATGGTATGTACGGCCATGCAGATGCAGGCGTTTTACATGTACGTCCTAGCCTAAATTTATTACAGGCCACTGATAGAATGCTCATTCGTAAAATTTCTGATCAAGTCGCATTATTAGCCAAGCAAAACGGGGGCGTGCTCTGGGGTGAACATGGACGAGGATTCCGTGGCGAATATACAGCATTATTTTTTGGTGAAAAACTTTACCCTGTCCTGTGTAGTATTAAAAAACTCTTTGACCCCTATAATTTACTAAACCCTCAAAAATTAACCACTCCAGATGTGAATAAAAAAGTTATTGCTCTGGATGCAATAACCTTAAGAGGTGAACTGGATACTCAAATAAAACCAAATGATCAGGCAGATTATGCGGGAGCACTATCATGTAATGGCAACGGTGCCTGTTATAACTGGAAACTTGACGAAACCATGTGTCCATCTTATAAGGCTACCCGCAATAAACTGTACTCACCCAAAGGACGCGCTGCCATGCTGCGCGAATGGTTACGTTTAAAAAACTCTAATGCTTCTACCCTTCAATTTAAACAACTTGAGCAACAACTTTTTAACAGTTTACAACATTGTTTATCCTGTAAATCCTGTACCTCAAGCTGTCCCCTTAAAGTTGACATCCCTGAGTTGAAATCTAGATTCTTAAGTGACTGGTATCAAAATAATTCACGCAGGTTTTCGTCTCTTTTTAATCGTTATTTTGAATCTTTAATTGCTATCGGCCGACAATATCCCCAATTAAGCAATGTATTAATTCAAAACAAGCATTCGAAAAGTTTTTTAAAAAACATTGCCGGTCTCAATAACTTACCTAAGTTTTCGATTCGCCATAAATTAAATGCACCCGTATTAAACCAGCAAAAGTTAAAAACACTTAAAACAGGTGAAAAAGCAGTAATTTTGTTATGTGATAATTATATGCTAAGTTTTGATCGAAAAACCCTTCAGGCTTGCATAAACATCTTGATGAAATTCGGATACAGGGTTTACCTCAGCGAGGTCATTCGTAATGGTAAGTTACTACATGTAAAAGGTTACAGAAAAGAATTCAAACAACAATCGAAGAAAGTTTTACTGCAAACCAAACTTTTAGCCAATACAGGTTTACCACTTATTAGCATTGAAACTGTAAGTCGCCTGATGTTTGAAATAGAGTACCCTGAAATTTTGCAGCAAAAAAATATCATTAAAATTCATAGTATCGAATCATTTCTATTAAATATTCTGCAACAAAATCAAGTACCACCTCCAGTAAACAATAATCAGGCAATAACTTTGTTACCCCATTGCATGGAACAGACTACTGCCAAAGAATCATCACAACAATGGCAAGCAATCTATGAAAAATTAGGCGTTCCTTTAAAAGTCATCAATGCCGGTTGTTGTGGCATGTCTGGTATGTTCGGACACGAACAGGAAAATGCCCTTCTATCTGAAGATATTTTCAATCTCGTATGGAAACCTGATCTTTACTCAATAGATGGTACCGTATTGATGAGTGGGTTTTCCTGTCGTTGCCAGAGTGAGAACCACCAGATTTCATCTATTCACCCTTTAGTTCACCTGGCTGCATTGTTACTACCATAGAAACTTAATACATAAAAATAATTATCCCGAAAATTTAATTATGCTGCCCACAAATCATTTATTTCAGAATATTTTTAAAATAATAACCCGAATTAACAATTACTTACGTAATATCGTTATTTTAACCGGATTTAACTATTGATAAATTATAAAATAAGTAATAGCACTTTACACTTGACTTCGTTGTGTACATTCTAATATTGAACCTATCAATATAGTTATACAGGACTTGAAAGGTAATATTATAAATCGTGATAACGCTTCATTAAATGGATCCACATTTAATGTTGATCTTGATCTGGGTAACTTCAGGGGAGAAATGAAAATAACCGCTTCTGGTTATGATGTACT
>Ga0233441_1001282_pt1 | contig 23063 bp, 21 predicted proteins | sample SI_123_September_4_FD_182781 | JGI IMG/M metagenome (GOLD analysis project Ga0233441, IMG submission 182781) | Seawater microbial communities from Saanich Inlet, British Columbia, Canada - SI_123_September2016_135_MG | ecosystem: Environmental > Aquatic > Marine > Inlet | place: Canada: British...
GAAAGCCTATGAGTCAGTCAATGATGCTCGGGAGAACATTAAGGAATATATTGATTTTTATAATGCAGAACGAAAGCATCAAACTTTAGAGAAAACACCAGATCAGGCTTATTTTGGAAGCATAGTATTGCCGGAAGCAGCATGATTTTTTAACCACAGAATACACTTAAGGGTCTGTCCGGTTTTTGGGGTCCATTTCTTAATATAGATTTCAATTTCTTAAAAACCTACATGCAAAGAAGCATTCAGTTCATAAGTTAATATCAATCCAGGACTACAAAATGAACAAAAAATTTGAAAAAGTATCTTTAGAAAAAAGTACCCAAATAATTTTTCAGACAGAAGCCGAATTGGGTGAATATGAAGTCTTATACCAAAAATGGTATTGGGATGGAGTGAATGCTGAAAGCATAATATTCTCAAGTGAAGATATCAACAACCTTATCGATAATGAAATTGAGGCCGAAGTAAGAAAATCACCGCTTGTAAAAAAAGGCACAAGCATGACCATGAAAAGATCAGAATCAGGATTTACTTTTGTTAATTTCAACTTTGAAACTTAATAATCCGTCCTCAAAAATCTATCGAGTCCACATAGAGTGGTCAATAATTTTACCTAACCTCGTGGTCTTGTTGAATCTCACGACTATACCGTTCTTTTAGCTCTCGGATGTGCATTTTTATGAACTTTTGACAGGTGATTATAATCCAGGTGCGTATAGATTTGCGTCGTACTGATATCTGAGTGCCCCAGCAGTTCCTGTATGGCTCTGATATCGGCACCGGATAGCAGTAAATGGGTGGCGAAAGAATGTCTCAGCATGTGTGGGTTGACGTGAATATCTAGTGACTGAGATTTAGCCAGTAGTTTTAGCCGACTCTGTATGGAGTGTTTGGAAAGCCGGTTACCCTGTTTACTCAAAAACAGCGCCTGTAATTCATCAGATTCAAAATTCGGTCGTCTTTTAAGCCATTTTTTAATTGCTGTGACTGCTTTTTTACCTACTGGCAGGAAACGCATTTTATTGCCCTTGCCTGTCACGATCATCTGACGGCATTGCACATCGATATCCTGTAAATTCATCGAAGCCAGTTCTGCTAATCTTAGACCCGATGAATACATCAATTCAAACATGGCCAGATCACGAACCTTCAGGTCGTTGTCCCGGTGATGGGATTTAAGTAATTGTTCAACTTGCTCTTCATAAAAGATCTTGGGTAATTTATAGGCTGACTTTTGTGATTTCACCCCGTCAGTCGGGTTCTTAGTGATCACTTGTTGTTGGATCAGGTAATCATAAAAGCTGCGAATGGAGGATAGTTCGCGCTGGATGCTATTGCCTTTAACGCCCTGTCGAAAGCATTGGCCTATAAATTCTAGAATCGTAGATTGCTTGGCCAACTTCCAGTCAATGACACCCGTTGTTTCAAGGTATTCTGCAAACAGTGCCAGATCTCGCTGGTAATCGTCGCAGGTATCGTCAGCATAAAACTGCTCGATCTTTTTGCGTTGAAGAAAGGCTTTTACATGGTGCTTTGTAGGCATATTGACTCCATTCAATATTGGATGCGTTGCATCAGGTGATAGGTTTCAAGTGACAGAACCTGAGTATAAACCAGCGTACTGTTGATGTCTGCATGACCTAACCAGCCCTGTAACACTGGTAAGGGCGTACCGTGGAAAATTGCGTTGACGGCAAAGGAATGTCGAAACGTGTGCGGAGTAATCTTGATGCTCGGTTTTATGGCCAGTTTGACCACCAGTCGATCGAAGCGTTTATTCGCGGCTGAGCGAGTGATGGGGAACAATAACTGATTCTTACGAATATGATGTGAAGCCACGTAACGTTCCAGCTGCAGAATAAAGTGTGTATCACAAAGCGGTACTAAACGGGGTTTGACACGCCCTGCTCTTTTAGGCCGACCGCGTGATTTCAACGTCTCAACAGACACATACGGCTGCCTGGCATCCAGTACAAAATGATTCGGGGTCAGTGCCAGGCATTCACTGATCCGCGCGCCGGTATGCCACAAGGTATTAATCATTAACAACAGGTTGTCCTGACGCACCCCATCCATCAACTGGTGAATCTCCGGTAACAACAAATATGCTGGGGTCTCAGTATGTCGGAGTACCGCTGCTCGTTGCTCTAGTAGTAAAGACCAGTCGATCTCAATCTGGATTTCGGATGAGGTTGTCTGAGTGGTGAGTAGCGGTTGGCTCATCGTTTAAACTGCTGGTAAAGCCGCCTCGAACACATCTTCGAGGGTCAATAAATGTAGCGTATGATACTGACAGGCCACTGGGGTATTCACTCCGTTATCGTAATAAAACACATCATCAGTCGTATTGGTTTGGCTGATGTCGTGAAAATGCAGGTGAATAGGAAAATTCCCCTCGTTCGGCCAGAATATGCACCTCGACAGTACGGGCTTCAAAAACAAGGGCTTCGATGGCTGATTCATCGTTCTCTCCGTGTCATTTAATAGAGCAAGGACAATGAAAATTGTCCACTTTATGACTATAGCTAAAGTAGCCTATTGAAATCTATTAAATAAGACTAAAAATTGAAAATTAATGGATCAAGGTCAGTAAATACTTGAGATTTGAGCGTTGTCCACAAAAGAATGGTTTATATGGACAAACTTCATGTATAACAAACTATGCTACAAATCTTTAATTACGCTTGAATGTTGACCGATTATTGAGGACTAAGACACTTCTTTATAAAAACATCGGCACCCGCACGAAATAAAGGTGCACCGCCATTCGCAGGGTGCCGAATTTGAGTATGCTCTATGGACAGTCGGTTCAGGCTTTGACTGGCAATACCCAGTGCCATTACCGGTAACTCAGGAAATAGCTCGAAGAAAACTGACAGGCAGTCCTGCCCTGCTTTCTTTTCGTCGGCATTCGGAGCTAGATTTGATAAGGGATCATCTTTACCTTGCGGATGCCAGGGCACGGCATTAAACATAATAATTCGATCTGCTACCTGGTGTTTGTTGATTTCTTCCCAGACGATGGTAGCCGATGGTTCCTTCCAGGGGGGCATTCTGGCCTATCTTGCCATGGAGGGCTAAATTTTTAGAAAAGTGAAAATGGAGGTCAGTTTCAGAGATATGACAACAAATTACACGTATTATGTACAGACCCCATTAAGGAGAAGACTATTGAGGCACCGCCAGACGAAAGGGATGGTAACAGATAGGTCAGGCCACGGGGACGAGATGCCTGTTCTTTACTCTACCCGGATTATTACAGCCATAATCATTTCGCTGGATAAACCATAACCGCGCGAGCAATGCCCAGTGCCTGCGCGGCCTGTACCGAAGCGACAACTTCATACTGTTCATTCATTAAAGCCCCAGCGCGGTGAACGACTTGTTTTTATATCTTAGCTCTATCAATAGTATTTTTCTTTTTTAGTTAAAATATTCCGCTATTATTTTTTTCAAATTAACAACAATTTTGGTCTCAGAAACATTTTCTTCAATTATTTGAAAAATTTGAAAAACAACTTTTTTTTCTGAATTATCTAATTTTGATAAAGTTGGTTCTTCATATTCTTGTGTATCGAAAATAACACTGTCGTCAATAGACAAGTTGATATCACCTATTTTATGTTTATAAATAGTCATTACAGCATTATTTATTTTTTTATTTGGCAAAGGGGCTTTTATTAATTTTTTAATTTCAATGTTTCCTTTCTTTGCTTCTCCTTTTAACTTATCGATTTTTATTATTTTTTGTTTTTCTTCATATTCATCCTCAAATATTTTACCTTCAAAAATCTCTTGTTCATGATAATATTTTTCAACTTTAGAGATGTTAGTGTGAATAGAGGAAGAAATATGAGAAAGTTTATGTAAGTTTATAAATTCAAATTCTAATTGTGACTGAAATAATTTAACTGTTTTATTATCATTAAAAAAATCTCTACGAGCATTGGGGATAAAAGCATCTCCAATTACATATATTTCGCCAATAAAATGGTGATTAAATCTATCTTCTTTAAAAAAACTATTCAGCGTATCATTTGAGCCAATTTGTATATTATCCTTTCTTATTCTAATACCTCTTTCTATGTGATCTTGGTGAATAATATAATTTAGTAAATCTGTAATCCCATACCATCCTAAAGCAATGAGTTTATTTTCATTATCTAAAAATTTAAAAAAATCAATATCAATAACTTTAACAGGTTTAAAACCTGTTTTGCTATGAATGTTTATTTTATAAGCCTTATATAATTTTTCATTATTCAAACTTAAACTAATATCATATTCTTCAATTCTAATATTGTTTTTCTTGAAATATTCGTGAATCTTTTTTGAGAAAGTAAAACCTTCATTAAAAGGTACAGGTGCTACCATTGATAAATAATTTTTTACACTAATCACATCTAATAATTCATTATTTGTCACATTGATTAATTTAACTCTAAAATAATGATCATTCTTTATTTCATCCTCTTTTTCTAGACGTGTAATAGTGCTAATTACAGTTGCAGCATCCATGTTTAATGATCTGTCTTCAATGATCTTTTTTAATTGTTTTGCATTTAAAGTGATAACACTTTTAGTTGATTCTCCTTGATAACTGGTCTCAAATATTAGAGTTTCACAATAGCCCAAACCACCCAGACGTCCAATTCCTCTAAATCCTTTACGCTTGTTTCTGTCTTTTTGAGAATTGGCAACATCACCTAAAAATTGTAATACTTCACTTGATTTTATTCCTGTTGCATTGTCTTCAATGCCTATGGACTTATTTTCTTTATCAATAGAAATACTTATTTGGCCATCATTTTTTGTATTCAAAATTCCTTTTTCTACAGCAATATCAATTTGATCAGCTGAATTTTGCACATACTCCCTGTATATGAAATGAGCATTCTCATACATACCCAATGTGAGTGTTTCTATTACATTTTTGCCAATATGTGGTGTGAAACCTTTCATATTATTTATTAAATTTTCCTTTTATTTCTGAAGGAATTATCTCCACATTCTCATTATCATATTCATCAAAACCGTGGAACAAATTATCCTTGTGACATTTAAATCTAACCCAAACTTCATTATCTACATCATAACCAATAAAACCAGTTTTGTATTTTATTGCTTTATTAAGAATCAGTTGTGGTTTAGTGTTAATTTTTTCTTTATAACAACTTAGTTGAGAGATAAAACCTTTTGTTGTATCACGTTTCTGCCACGCATCTTTTGTTTTATGAGGATTGCAATCGTGCTTATCATTATGCTCAAATTTTGGTTTGAATTTTGCGAAAAAATCATCTAAATCATTGAAGTTATCAGAAAATATTGTTTCATAACTATTGGTTTTTTCTTCTGTTTTTGTCGTAAGTTCATTATTTTCGTTCCATAGGCATTTAAAAGTAAAATATTTTGATATAGATTCATCATCAGTGTGCATTTTTGATATCAAGTACCTTACTTCATTTTTAGTGTTATTATTGTAGTGTGTTTTAATTTGACTTGGTGTAGAACTAATACCCGCCGAAGTAGTACAAGAATATGGTATGAAAGTTGAACAATTACCACCTAAAAATGAATAGACAATATTAATAAAGTCATGAAATTCATTTGGTAGCATGCGAACAGGAAATTCATTTATCATAAGATTAAGAAGTTCATTTCTTAATAAAATAGTTGGCTTTTCTTTTCCCATTTTTTCAAAAAGGTATGAAACACCATTCCTTAACTTATAATATTTACTTTTATCCGCTTTAAAATCATCCTCATCCCAAATAATTGCAGAAACATCAAATACAGCATTAAAATTAGTATCAATCATTTATTGCTCGTTTTTTCATTTGAGCTTTAACGATTGCTCTTAATTCAGTGTTGGATTGTTCAATAAAATCGTCAGGATAATAATCCATTGTCCCATAATCATCTAATTCTATACTTCTAAAGATATCATCCTCAATGAAGGTTAAACCAATATTATTATCCATTTGATTACTTTCGTCTTCTGCAATACGTCTTCTCATTCTTGTAATAAAATGACTACTATGCGTTTCAACAATGACTTTTTTTCCCTGCAACATTAATCCATACAAAAAGTCATATAATTTACTTTGAAGTTTTGGGTGTAGATGAATTTCAGGCTGTTCAATAATCAAAGTGCCCTTATTTTGCATTCTTAACCCTTCAACCACAATTGGTAATAATTGGCTAATTCCAAAACCTACGTGTTTGATGCTAGTTTCTAGGCCTGATTTATCAGTTAATATTATTTTGTAATTCTCATTTGTTTTTTCAGCTCTAATATTTTCTGCAACTTCAAAATAATCACACACCCAATATTTTACAGCTTTAGCAAATTCTTCTTTTTTCTCTATATAAGATATACCATTTTCCTGATTTTCAATTTTATTAAAATCAATATATGTTAGAGCTTCTTCTTGTAAAATTTGAGCAGTAAACTCACCTTTAGAGCCAACGCTTTTATAATTCATCAAAGCAGAGTACTCATCTTTTGGTATTTCTCTATTTGGACCTATATATGATATATCTTCTAAGAATGAATTGATTAGTACTTTTATATCATCAAGATTAATCAACTCTTTATTCGTATTAATCTGTAAATCTGTTGCATACTCTGTTTTTGTTTTTGTTGTGCTCTCATAAGAGACTGGATAAAAAGAAGAATAACTAATATTGCTAATGAATGGTTCTGCTATAAATAACTCACTGCCAAAAATTCCTGTATTAGTTTTTATAGAAAAGGTATTGTCAAAATTGGAACTGATTTTTATATACTGTTTATTATCATCAGCAAAATTAAATGTTACAGAAAAAATAGAAATAAGAATTTTTCGACTTTCACTAACATCATAATTAATATCTATTATGCAATTATAATCATCAAAAGTTCTAAAAACAGAAATGGTTTTAAGTTCATTATATTGTTCAATTTCAGATTTACTAAACTCAAAAGAAATTTTAAGTTTATTTTTTAAACTTTTATTTGAAATAATTTCAATTATATCCTTAACAATATAAAACTCTCCATTCAATAACAATGGTTTTTTAGAAGAATCTAATTCAATTGTCTGTTTCAATAAAAGTAAAAGCTGTACAAAAGACGACTTTCCAGCACTATTTACACCAGACAAAACAGTAAAAGGTTTTATCTGAAAATTCTTCAAATTTTTAATTGATTTGAAATTTTCAATCGATATTTTCATTGCATCTCTTCTTTAATTTTTTCTACAATATATTAGCTATGTCTTTAGGTAAAAAATTATCAATAACGGTAAAGATACTAGACACTAATTTCCTGCCCTTTCTAAGAAATGGACCCCAAAAGTCAGACAGTCCCTTAACTGTATGTATTCTGCGGTTAAAAAATCATGCCGCCTCAGGCAATGCTATAAGTTCATAATAAGCCTGATCAGGTGTTTGCTCTAAAGTCTGATGCTTTCGTTCTGCATTATAAAAATCAATATATTCCCTAATATTAACACGAGCATCATTGACTGACTCATAGGCTTTCAAGTATACCTCTTCATGTTTCAGGCTGCGCCAGAATCGCTCAATCATGACATTATCAACCCAACGGCCTTTTCCGTCCATGCTGATTTTAATGTCTGCAGATTTCAAAATATCAGTAAAAGCCTCGCTGGTAAATTGAGCACCCTGATCCGTATTAAATATCTCTGGTACTCCATAATGCTTAATCGCTTCTTCAATAGCAATCAATACAAAAATCTGTAGCCATGGTGCTAGAAAGATGCCAAGATAAAATCTTACGACTATGCCAGTCCATTATGGCCACCAGTTAAATAAAACCTTTCGCCATCGGAATGTAGGTGATGTCAGTACAAAAAACCTGATTGGGTTGATCAATAGCCAGCCCTTTTAACAAATAGGGATAAATCTTATGCCCATTGCCTGGGTGACTGGTTCCTTTCTTTGGATATAACGCCATTATTCCCATCAGCCTCATTAACCGCTGCACACGCTTTCGGTTAATGTCATGGTTTTTCGTAACCAGCCAATTCCGTATCCGACGGCTACCATAAAAATGTCGTTTAAGATGCATTTCATCAATGCGTCTCATGAGCCCTAAGTCATCATCTGATACACCTTTTGGCCGATAGTAAGCTGTCGATCTGTTCAGTGATAATAACTGGCACTGCCTGGATGAACCCTTCCAGATGATGACGCTCGATAGCTGAAGGCTTATACCCTTCTTTGGACGCGCTGAATATCTTGAGGATGATCATCATCTCGACCATGTTGGCCACTGAGCGATGATACTCTTGGCGACAATGCGGAGGGCTTCCTTGAGGTTTGGGTCTATGCGGATGTTGAGGGCTGCTGACTTGAGAGGAGGCATATCGCTTCACAAATAGAAGAAAGCATAGCTTTTGTTTAGCGTTACGCAACAGAGTGTTTACCCTGCACTTAAATTATTAAATTACATCAACCACAACACTTTCATTCAATGATAAACTGCATTAAAATAGTTCAATTACACACATATTTAATACAACTTTATGAGTAAAAAGATAATTATTCCTGGCAGAATAGGATATTGCGGAAGCAAAGAAGTCTTTATGGGCTTCGCTAAATCGAGCACTCTTTATAAAATTAGCTTTGCAGATATCCTGGATGAGAACACCGGAAATGGCTATCAGAGACGATTTAATGATAGACATAGTCTTGATTTCAAAAAGTATATACAACAGCAAGGTAGTACCACAATTCCTCTAACATTTAATCTAAGGCCAAGGCTCGATAATGCTTGGACTCTTAAAAAGAATAAAAATGGAACGGCTAGCTTATTAATTGACACTGATAAAAAGGGTGTTTTATCACAAGTGGATTGCCAGCATCGACTGGGGTATATCGGTGATGTGGACGTATCTCTTGCATTCATGACCTATATCGGACTTAAAAGTGATGAAGAAATGCAAGTATTCAGCACTATAAATGGAAAAGCAAAGGGGCTTAGTAGTAGCTTACTTGATTACCATGAAGCTCAGTTGGCCAGTAATTTATCTAAACAAAAACCAGAGCTATTCATTGCTTTAAAGCTAAATGATGACCCAGACTCACCTTGGTATAAGCGCCTTGACCTAGGCGGTAAACAAATTTCAGGTATGGCGCGAAAAGCTTCACTACGAACCATGCAACGGGCTGTAAAGAGATTCATTCAAGAGACTAAAATCACCCACAGCTATGAGACCAAAGACGTATATAAAGTACTTCTAGATTTTTGGAATGCAATAGTCTTTTTGCTTGAAAATGAATGGGATAACGACAGAAAGCATTTCGTGACAAAGGGAATTGGTGTCTATGCCCTAAATAGCCTTGCAGCTGACCTTTATCTTGAGGCAGTGAGAAAAAATAAAGAGTGTAACTATAGCTACTTCATTAATACATTATCTGAATTTATTCAGGATTTTGATTGGTCTAATACTGGCCCATTCAAAGGACTCGGTGGAGCTTCTGGAGCTAAAGAGGCTATCTCAATGTTGCGCAAGTTAAAGAACATTTCTCAGTTGGACCTGATTTCTAATGCCTAATAAAAATATATTATTAATCGAGCCAGGTTATAAGAATAAATACCCTCCATTAGGACTTATGAAAATTGCTCAATATCATGGGATAGATGGAAAGAAAGATAACGTAACTTTTATAAAAGGAGAAGACGATAAAAATGTTTTTACAAAATCCTGGGATAGGATATATGTTACAACACTGTTCTCATTTGAATGGGCAAAAATGGAAAAATCCATAGATTTTGCATTAAAAATTGCTAATGGTGATACATCTAAAATATTTGTGGGGGGTATTGCTGCCTCTTTGATGCACGATGAATTTCTAGAGGTTAAGAAATGGAAAGGTATTCGGTTTATTAAGGGACTTCTGACAGACCCTCCTGCCGCATCACTTCAACTAGACGATTTTGCTGAGGAGTTGTATTCAGATGATTTGCAGAGCAAACCAATAGAAGACCTTATTCCTGATTACGAAATATTGAACCAAATTGATTACAATTACCATGTGTTTGACGCTTATTTTCTGTACTCGACTAGAGGCTGCATTAGAAAGTGTAAATTTTGCGGTGTTCCTGCGTTAGAGGGGCCTCAGCGCGATAATGGTTCTTTATCCCACCATGTAAACAAAATTGCAAAAAAATATGGAGAAAAGAAGGACCTAATGTTAATGGATAACAATGTAGTTGCTTCACCGCGATTCAAGGAAATCATTGCAGAGATAAGAGACCTTGGTTTTACTCCGGGGGCAACAATAAAAAGAGGGTCTTCAGTTTTGCAGAGACGAGTAGATTTTAATCAAGGTGTTGATGCCAGGATTCTTTGTAAAGATAAGAGCTTTCTAAAGGAAATGAGTACAATTTGCATCAAACCTTTAAGAATAGCTTTTGATCATCTAGGCGTACGGAAACCTTATGAAAAAGCAATACGCTTTGCCGAGGAGGCAGGATTAAGAGACTTATCTAATTATATGCTTTACAACTTTCACGATACACCAGATGACCTTTACCAAAGAATGAAATTAAATATAGATCTTAATGAAGAACTGGGTATAAGAATCTTTTCATTTCCAATGCGTTATCAACCCATAGATTTAAAAGATAGATCACATATTGGTGATAATTGGCATAGGTTTTATTTACGATCAATGCAAATTATATTGCAAGCAACGCACGGAATAGTCAGTGGGGCACCAGATTATTTTAAGGAAGCTTTCGGAGATAATACTGAGAGCTATAAAGAACTTTTACTATGGCCCCATCATTATTTATTTAATAGGCAGTGGTACAAAAAATATGGGGGAACCCCTGAACTTGAAGAATATTTACAAAAACTATCTAAATTAACTCCTAATGAAAAGAATGAATTACTTGAAGTACTAACATTAAATCCATCAGCCTACAAAAAAGATTCCATAAGCAGGACAAACAAAGTGAAATCGATTGTAATGGATCATTATTTACCTTTACAAACCGTTGACGAAAGAAAAATTTGGGATGCGATGAGAAAGCAAAGAAAAGTATCAGATGATTTTAATTTACCTGAGGATGAGCGAGTTGAAGATGCAGGCTTATCGGAGAAAGTAGCATGAATAAGCAAGTAAACGGCATTGTTCCACTAGTAGATATAGCTCCGGCTAAACAAGCTTTCACAGGTGACATTGTTATTGGGAAAGATGTTTTAGAATTACTAACAGGCGCAATGTATACAGACCCACTTTCAGTATTTCGGGAATACATACAAAATAGTACAGATGCTATTGATGATGCTATTACTAATAACACTTATTCAAAGAGTAACATTATTCCTCAAATACATATTAACCTAGATGTTTCAGCTCGAAGCATATTAATTAGAGACAATGGACTTGGCGTTTCAAATAATAACTTCAAAAGAATTTTGACTTCAATAGGAGGAAGTCACAAACGAGGTACTCATCATCGAGGATTTAGAGGCGTTGGCCGCTTGTCAGGTTTAGGATATTGCCAGGAAGTTGTATTTAGAAGTCGTTCCTTAGGCGATGAGTTTATATCTGAATTACGTTGGGATGCACGTCGCCTGAAGACTTTGCTTAATGACTCTGATTGGGAAGGTGATTTAAAAGATATAGTTAAAGAAGTCGCTACATTTACAAAATTTAAAAACGATAAATTTCCTACACACTTTTTTGAAGTTGAACTTAACAAAGTCCTGAGATTTAAAAATGACATCCTTTTAAATGAGGAAGTTGTCCGAAAATATATCAGCGAAATCTGTCCAGTTCCTTTTTCTTCGGATTTTAAATATGGTGACCAAATAAGTAATTTCTTAAGTGAACATGGCGTCGGTCAAACTTATGGAGTTTTTATAAATGGAACAAGTGATCAAATCTACCGCCCACACTCAAACTCATTCAATTATAAACAAGATCATAAAGACAGCTTTGATTCAATTGATTTATTTAAATTAGAAGGAATAAATGGAGAGATCGATGCTATAGGCTGGAAGTTAGAACATGGTTATTTTGGCGCTCTCCCCAAACCGCTAGGACTACATGGGATTAGGTTAAGATCAGGTAATACGCAGGTCGGCTCGGCAGAAATTGTAAATGAAATATTTCCTGAAACAAGATTCAATTCATGGACTGTTTGTGAGGTTCAGGTTCTTAACTCTAAAATAATACCAAACGGGAGGCGTGACCATTTTGAGCAGAATGCACACTTCATGAATTTGGTAGGTCAATTAGCCCCACTAGGAAAACAGGTGGCTCACCAGTGTAGATACAATTCATCTAAAAGGAACAACCTTAAAGTTTTTGAATTAGAAAAATCGAAAGCCGGAGAGATCATTGAGATCGTTGAGCACAAAGCTACACCTGCAAAAGTGATTAAAAAATCTAAAGAAGAGTTTATACTTGCAATAGATAAAATGAAGAAAGTTATTTCAATGGATTATTTTAATGAAAAGGAAAAAGAAAATTTAAAAAGTGAAGTTGCAAAACTAGAGGAAAACTTTATATCAGTTCCTGACTCAATAAATGAGCCCAAAGAGCTTTCTTTTTTACCTAAAGGCCAGCAAGTTATTAGTAATGAGATTTTTGAGTTAATCTATGATAACTACTCCTCCAATAAAAATGCTGCGAAAACATTGATTGATAAGCTGGTTAAACAATTAGCAGCTAGATATAACGTGTAACCGCCAGAGGAAGTCCAAACTAACAACTAACTAATACAACTAAATATGTGTACACCAAGGACTGTTCCTTTTGAGCAATAATTTTGAATCTAAGTAGAGACCTCATCTTCTTTTATGCTTTTAATTATTTTAAGAAGACTAATGGTTTTTCTTTTTATATCTTTCAAGTCTTGTTCTACTTTGTTGAGCTGAGGTGTTGTTATAGTGTTTAATAGTTCACGTTCTATTTTAGAAATTCCTAGCTTTGCATTTCTTACTCTTTTACCAACTTCTGTTGTTGATCCCTTGTCATCAACGAAATCTTTAGCATCTGCTAGATCAAGTTTTTTGTTGAGTAGTTTTTTTAAAGCAGTATTATCACTACAAACTGGTTTTAATGCATCTCTGAAATCTAGGGCTTTAGTAAAGGTATCGTTTTTTATTTCATCTACAATAATATGCGCTAATTTCGGATATTGTTCGACTGCTTTCTGAGCGGTTCTTGTACTTAAAAAGGCCATGTAGTAGCTGAAATGCTCATTATTTTCATCTTTGCTATTTTGCATTAGCTCAAGTGCGGTTATCATTTTTTTACCTTCAGCAGGGGTTATACCAACAGCTTTGGAGATAACATTCATATCTTGTTGTTTATCTCGCTCACGTTGGAGGTAACGAGCCTTTTCATGTAGAGCCCATGGTGTTTTCCCATTAATGTGGATTTGCCCAAGGTAAGCAAAAATATATTTTTCCGGTATGTCAGATGGCAATACAATACATCTCATCTTTTGGTATTCACGCTTCCCCTTCAATAGTCTGTAGGCAGCTAGACGACTGTTCCCCTCAAGCACATCAAAAGTTTTGTCTCGTACAATAATAGGTTCTAGCAACCCTTTGTGATGAATAATTTGATTTTTTAATTTGCTTACATGAGAAAGATTGCACATGTGTGACTGAACCGTTGATTGTTCAGGGTCTTTGCCTTCAGAGTAAATAGCTGTATAAACTCGGGGATTTTCAATATAAAAATTTAGATCGGCATGATCTAATTCGCCAATTTTAGTTGGAAATACGGTTCCTTCAATAGCAATTGTTGAGTCTGAAAATTTCGCTACCTCAGATGACCAAAACATTAATTCTCCTTGTGATTTGATAGTATTTCTCCTAACATTTTCTTGTTGTCATATTTGGCGAGGTCGACATATTCAGAATGAGTAATATCACCTTGGGCTAATCTTGCAGCCGCAGATTTTGCCTGAATCAACGAATCGACCCATTCATCAATAGAATTTGCCATAATTATATTGTATATATAACAGGTTTTCACTTGTGAAATTCTGTGAATTCGATCTTGGGATTGAAGATAATCATCTAGGCTAAATGACCTATCATAAAAAACCACATGATTTGCGACAGTTAATGTTAATCCTTCTTTTGCAGCTGCAGGGGTGGCAATCAGAACCCCTACATCCTTGTCTTGAATGAATTTATCTACTGAGTTATTACGATTATGCATACTCATCTTTCCGTGAATTTTCACAGCATTATAGTTTCGATATCGTTTTGTTAACCAGTCAACGTTTGATGTAAATGAGCTCCAGATGATTACTTTTTCACCTTTATTGCGAATTTCATTTACTAAGTTATCAACAATTTTAGCTTTCCCAGGGGTGTTATGATATGACTCATCTAAAATACTCGGATTCGAGGCTATTTGGACAAGCCGGAGAAGCCTCTTAAGTAGATCTTCAGAGATATCATCTACAAGCAAGCCATCTTTTTCAATAGACAGGCGCATTTCTTCTTTCACTTGTTGGTACATTCCATATTGAGTGGTTTCCCATTCTGGATTTAGAACTATATATTCTTTTCTTGGGAGTTTTAATCCAGATGATTTTTTAGTTTCCCTGATGCAAAAATCATCTATTTTGCCATATAAGTTTTTAAGATTATGTTCAAATACATCCTTTTTTTGATATTCACTTTCATTCATAGATTCAGGATCATTAATTGTAGGAAAATCGAATTTGGATTTGAATACATTGAAGTTTTCACCAAGACTTTTCCCAGTGTCCAGAAAATATATCTGAGACCAAATATCATATGGTCTGTTTGCGATAGGTGTGCCAGTCAGGATTACTCTTCTTTTGAATAGATTAATAGCTTCAAAGAAAGCTTTAGTAAGGGCTGACTTAGGATTTTTTATTTTATGTGCTTCGTCCAGAATAATAGCTACATTTTTATTTTTCGTTAGAAGTTGGATCAATTCCAAATCAGTTTTAAAAAGTTCATAATGAGTTAAAAAAAGAATAGCATTGCTTCGAACAGACCTATAGCTCTTGAAACTATTTTCGCTCAGTGCCACTGGGTTTATATGAGTGTGAATAGATACTTCTTTTTTCCAATTATTTAATAAACCTTTTTTTGTTACTACAAGAACTCGATCAACAGATTTTTCAGTAAGCCAAGATAAAAAAAGATCAATAGAGATTTTTGTTTTTCCTAGCCCCTGTTCATGAAAAATAGCGCAATATTCTAAATTTCTTATGGATTCCAAAGCTTCACGTTGGTAAGAGAGGGCATCATGCTTTGCTTCAAGGTTGTAATTTTTTAGGAGCATAATTCTAAATACGTTACTCTTTTCTCTTCGATTTTTAATGATTTAATTATTGGGTAAGCTATTTGCTTTACTTGAGCAGTTGCTCCCTTAGATGTGGCATATATTAATATTGCATTTGGATTTCTTTTTAAGTATCTAAAATAATCTGAGAATTGTTTTTCTGTTCTTTCTGAGTAAATATCATATGCTGGTTTGGCTTCACCTATAGCTTCAAATCCGCTTTTTAAATTCTTTGCGTAGAAATCAGGAATTGAATTTCCAATTTTAGGAGGTCGATCGAAGTCAAAAGTTAAATCATCAATAAAAATAAAAGTGTTATTAATATCTTGATTATTTGAGACCCATTTGAATATTAGACTTATTAGTTCATTATGTTCATCCATTTTATTTAATAGCTATTTGTCAGCGATGAAGACATCATAAAAGCTTTTCAACTCTGTAATAGCATCATAAACTAACATAGAGCTAGTTTGGTTCTCACTAATAGATTTTATCTCTCTGCTTTCGGTCGAATTTGATTTTTCTATAATTGCCTTACAGAGACTAACCATTGTAGCTTCTTTAAGCTGCTTTGAAAGTGCAGGAGTATCTAATAATTTTTTTGCTTCCCTAGTTCCTTTAGTCAAGAAAATTTTCCTAGAGGTTTCATGCTTTAATATTTCAGGGATAATTCGTACATCTTCATTTTTTGTAAAAAGTCCTTTTGCGACCCATCTACTAAAGTCCTCATCGGTGTATCCAGCTAAATCAACGGCTTCACTACGGGCGTCAGATCTTATATATTCTTCAAATGCGGTGTATTTTCTTTCATTAAAAAAAGGATCAGGAGAAGGGCCATTAAGTTCTTCAGAATCAATTATAGTACGATAAGTTTTGTTCATAAATACATATGTTTCAATTGAACGTAGGATCTCTGCTTGTCCAATTCCACACATGGCCGCTATCTGTGTCACATCGTAATCTTTGTGCGTGTGTAAGTTATGCAAATATCTTGCTTTAGCATAAGCACTCCAAGGTTGAGTCCCTACTATATGATCTTGAACAAGTATTTCGTCTATACCTTCTTGGTCAATAGTTTCGTAAATAACACATGGGATTGTACTCCAGTTCCCAGGCTCACCTTTATTGTTAAAAGCTTTATAAATAGAAAGTCTCGTATTACCTTCAAAAACTCGATAAGTATTATTTCCTACCGGTGTAACTTTGATGGGGTTTTTAATTCCCTTTGTCTGCCTTATGGACCTTCTAAGTGACTCTGAAGACTCATCTCTCAAGGCTCGTGACATTTCATCAGGTGATGGTGGATTATCCTGGTCTTCTTCAAATATGTGAGCGATTCTGGGATTAGATTGATCGAATTCAATGTTGTCAATTGAAATAGGAGTGCCATGTTGGTCCATTGCGTTTACCAGTAAAGTATTATAAATAGTTGTAAAAATTTCCTTTATTTAACTTTAGTCGGTATGAAAAAAAAAGGGAAGATTAAATTCAAGGATAAAAATTTGGATGGAGTTGCTCTTACGAAAAGTTTCATCAATGTACAGGAAAATTCTTATATTCTATACCTACTAAGCAGATATAGCCCAACCTCCTATATAAATAATTACACAACGATTTATAGGTAAATATGAATATGAAAGTTTTGAGAAAATTATTACTTAAAAAAGCTAATTGCATAACCCACCGCAAACACATGGTTCTACCCCCTTGTTGAGGTGACAGACCTGTTGCTTCAAAATCACTAACCGAAAACTTACTATACATATAAGTAACCATCAACTGATCAAGTTTAATTCAATAAGTAAAAGCTTAGAATTTGCTGGTTTTCCAGCCTGCTGGTAGTAGAACATTTGCATCAATTGCAATCATGAAGAGATAGCACTGTGTAATGAAGATTCATCACTTAATCGCTTATCAACCTTAATGTATTTCAATAAGCCACTGGCTGCACCCGATGTTTTTTTATGATGGTGATATGCCCCAGGTTATCCACAAAACTAACGTATTCGTCACCAGGGTTAATATCTGCTGTTCGACACTGATTCAGTAGGTAATGTTATTTGTCTTTTTAGAGCTTACTATGGGCATATAAATACCTCTTTACGTAGTAATTATCTGTAAAGAAAAATCCTTCCTTTGCCTTTTTTATCAATATGTAAAGATGAGTTTTTAACTTATTAACCCTGTATTAATAAGTGAAGTGCCATAATTAGGTGCGTAGAAGATGATTTTTGATCTGGCAGTTCTACAAATATTTAGTATCATTCTTTTTGGAGAGGAAAGAAAAACAGTAAGGAGTTAAAACATGATTACCGAAAATACACCCTGGCTATTTACCCCTGCCCTATTCTACGTTTTTGTAATCGTAGCGTTATTTTCAGTCGAAATAGTTAAAAAAGCACTAATACCCCTGAAATGGAAAATACGAACAGCTCTATTGGGAATAATGCCGCTATTGTTGGCATTGATTATTGCTGTATTCAGCATGGCGGGTGAAATGCTTTACCTGTTACCTGAATATGCATCAGGACAACAGGAATTTATGCAGTTTGTTGATACTTCTTATGGCTATAACAATAATTTGCTAATAATGATCCCAATGGGGTTATTTTACTTCATCGTGCTCAGTGTTAGCCAGAATAAAAAGTTTCTTTTTGGTGTTAATAAATCTAGTAAAAATAGAAACCAGATGAAACAAACCGGCGACAGCATTCAGAGTACCCGCGAAAAAGATTTAGATCGGGAAAGAGAAGAACTAAAACGTAAGGATGATGAATGGCTTGATGTTTGCGCCATTGATGATAACTATTGGAATAATTGGTCTAACCCATAGGTTTGGAGTACATATATGAAATCATATACCGTCACATTGGCAATATTAATAGCCATGTTCTCAGCAAATGTTAATGCTGATAAATTTTACTGGTTGATTGGCGACTTAAGCAAAATAAAAGTCAGTGAGACTGTAAAATCGAAGAAGATTTTGACTGACATACCCAAAGAAGCAATTATGGAAATTCCCGTCTCCTGGACAGCAGCATTGTGTGATTTCAATAAAAACATTGTCACTTACGAAGATAAATTAAATCGTCACATAGCAGTTTGTGCCTATAACGGTTCAATTAGAGAGCACTAATTCAATTTTTACTATTATAGCCCCGTGTGGCTCCCTTTGCGCTGCTACTCGCTCCTCTAGAGGATCCTGGTTTACTTAATGACCCCATCGAATTACCCATATTTCCTATTCTTGTACCAGCCATATTCATAATCCACAATAACAAAAATGGTGCTACGACATAAAATAGCGTGAGTACGATATCTAGTATTAAACGATTAGCTCCTATGTTGTAGGCACTGCCCAGCATGGTGGCGTCTGGATGCATCGAAACGAATAATTGTGCATCCAGATAATCAGCGAAATTCCAGATTGTGGTAAAAAACTGAATTGCTAACATAATAAAAATCATTTGAATGGTTGCATCAATATCATAGTTAGACATGATCATGTAAATCAGTAATAACATGTAGATCATCATTAACAGGACTGCCTGAACCATGGGAGCGGCCTGTTTTGCAATGAACATATTGGTGTAGAAATTTATCAATTCGCTGCTAAATGAGCTTGATGCTGCTGATCCTTTTGCGGCATTGAATATTTTACTGGCAACGCCTGTTTTTAAAAGTAAAGCTCCACCTCCGATTGCTGCCAGGGCTGCAGCACCCTTCTCACCCGCCTGTGCTGAGGAGTCTGTTCTAATATCGACAAAATCATTTGCGCCAAAAAGACCTCCTTTGTCAGCTGAGAATGTGGGAGGATCTTGTGAGATATAGTTGTTGATGACCATATCTTCAAGTTGTTCATCTGTAAATGTGTACCTTGCCGCAGCATTACCCACTGCTGAAAAAGCATTGGTGGACAGCCGGATAACTTTTTGCGTGAGTGTTTCATTCGGCAATGAAGGTGTGTAAGCCATGTAATCTTTTGAAGCTTCAATCGATTTTAACAATTTGCCTTTTAGTCCTCGTGCTCCATCTTCCCACCATTCATCACAGTACGGTTTACCGTAGAGAGGTTTATTCGGGTCTGGATTATTTATCAATTCTTCCGGGTAAAAGTCTCGGGCCTGGTTAACAGGCCAATTATAAACGCCACTTCTGGCCTGAAACCCGCAACCCCCAAAGAAGTTATTGCAAAGCCTTTTATCATGCTCTTTATAAAAGCCAGATGTTTCCAGATAGTAATGTGAACCTATAAACATCCAGTCATCATGTTCAGGGCTTCTGACACCACCTGTATCGACATTTCTTGATATTAAGAAGTTAGGCCATGTTTGCCTGGCCACATGATTATAATGCTGGCCACCCCGCATGGCTTCTGTGTATTTCGATTTAGCCGGTAAGTAACATTCATTAGCAAAGCGCATGTATTCACGCCGCAAACCCTGATCTTTAATGGTCAGGTTTCGTAACTGCATATCCAGACCTTTAATATCTTCAAAGCAGGTAAAGGATGTCGATATAGCGGCATTCACACCTGAACCGACGGATAATGTTAACCACCATAACACCGGTATCGAGACATTATTGATTGCTGCTAAATGGGCATCGTAAGTCGATCCTGTATTATTCCCAACCACATTGGTAAAAACATCGGTTCCTCCGACCTGGTTGGTACAGGCGACTCGATAACGAACTTCATTCAGGTCAAGTTTTGAGGTTGGTACCACTGCAATCATAAAAACAGCCAGCATGGCCAGGGCATCAAAATTGACTCTTGACTGTGAGACTAAGGATGCCGCTTTATCATTCTGGGACTGTAAGGGTTCTTTCCAATTTTTTATGATCATCATAATAAACGGGAATAACAGTAACCCTGATGCGCTGAATAAATCATACATCGATCCATAGATCGACCATCCGAACATGGTGGTGTAGATTTCTAATAATGACCCAACATTCATTAGAGTTGCCTCATTAAGAATGAATGAAGCGAAATATGGATGCTTTGAATCAAAAATAACTCCACCGCAAGTAGAATGAATAATGTTGATTTTCTACTCATATTGGCACGGCCAATAATGGATTCATCCCAATGCCGTACACTTCCCCAAAAACCAATAATGGATTTCCAGTAGATAAATAACAGCAGGTATAACACCCATCGAATAAATTGTGTCCAAAAGCCAAAGGAACGTATTGATTCATTGAGGCTTTTTAACTGGTCTCCAGACAGTGTCTCTACCATGAATAAACCCAGGCTCGACATAATGAATAAAATTATGAGAACGCCTAAGACAAGTAACAAACCATGCAAAGCTCGTTTAGCCAAAGATTTTGAGTAGGCCTGATTTAATTCTGTATTCATGAAATCAAAACTTAATTGGTTGGAATGCCGCCATCTAAAAGAGTTGGTTCATCAATAACAATGCCAGTTTCGGAAGCAATACCACTAGACTGTCGGGCATTATGTTGATTGATAATGGCTAGTGCAGTTGAGTTGACCGTTGTGCGTTTTAGAGCCAGTGTTTCATAGATTTCATTGACTAAAATATCGAAATCTGGAAACGTTTTACTACGAATATATTCTTCAGTTTTATCAGATATTTTTGCAGCCACATTATCAGGATGATTAAGTCCCATTAATAACATCTGTCGAATAAGTGTTACTCGTTCGTAAGCCTCATTAACAGCCATCTCACTTACCAGCCGTTCCACAAAAACCAATCGTTCACCGAGCGGCATAGCCCTTAGGCCTTCTACCAATCCATTAGAAAGTGTAAGACTGGTAAACAGGTTTATCGCCTCAAAATCATAGGAGTTAATCGCATCATCTAATGCATTTCTTATTAATGGTTCTAAATCAGTAACCACTTGTCTTAGACCTTCACCGGTTATTGACTGGGGTTCAGGATCTCTTTCAGTTGTGATAATAATCATGTCACCCACTACATCCTGTATCCATATTCCAGCATCTGATGGACGTGACCAAATTTGTACGATGGGTTGTTGTGCCAGTACACCCAAAGGTAAGGCATCTGTCGACACATCACCGGTACGGCCTAGCATGATGTTGTAACCCGCCATTACCAGGTCATGGTTTATCTGGATAGGGCGTTGAACCGTGCCGTATTCATTCCCACCCAACCATTCAATAGGGCCTGTCGGGTCATCAGCAATATCATCTTTTGTATCTGCAATATTGTCACCAGCTTCGGCTCCAATTTTCCATTTATTGGCAACTACTGCAGTCATAAAACCATCGTATGGATTTTTTCCCTGCCGCATTTCTGCTTCCATTTGTTCACAAGTCTTGTAAGAAAAACGGAACAGATCTGCTGTTTCATCAAGACTTTTAGTAACGATGTTATAAAGATTCGGATTGATCTTTTGCATTAAATAACCAGGTAAACCAGCCACCGCTGCAGATATTGCATTTTGCAATTGCATGGGTATTTCTCTAACCCTTGTTTCAATTTGATTAATCATTTCAGAGACATTGTCTTGGAAATCAAATTCACCACAGGAATAACCAAAGCCACCTTTAAATCGTGCAGTCACACGATGAGTCACAAAACCCGAACCGGGTGCAGGAACAACACGTCCGCCGCCAAGTTTATAAAAAAGCACATGCGTCCCATCATCTACATTGGGTAAAGTGGGGTCTTGAGAAAAAGCTGTACCAGTTAACGTAGTACTAACTAAAAACACCCATACGGCACCTTTTTGATTTCGAGTTTGCTTAATCGTCACTCTTCTCATCTTTGCTTTTCTACTGCCGGTGTTTGAAATAATTTTTATAGCCTTATCCAAAATAATCATTCTCCTGTTCTTCCAGATATCTCTCATAAGCAGCACGGTCTTCTTCTATTCCAGCCATAATATTACCGAGTGACAGACATACTTTAGGCATGGGTAATTCACCAATTTTATGTCCACTGGTATTTGAACAACATTCATATGTTTTGTAATAATTCCAGGCATAACCGCCATAACCACTGGGCTTTAGGCTGTCAATTTTAAGGTCTTTACCTTGCGGATAATAAGGATCAGCTCGGCAACTTTTAACCTGAGGGAATATCATTTGCCATTTACCACCTTCAATCGAATGCGGTAGTTCAACACCTACTCGGTAACCGGGTTTAACCGCAGTTTTTAATACATCGAGTCCTCGCCACGCTAGTACACTGGCTGTTTTCGCATCATGGCTCTGGTTTATTGATCCATCCCTTGGGTACATATTTCCCCAGATTTCTTTAGTTAAAACTTCTGCCGTGGTATTAACTTTTTGCAGTGTGTCTTTACTCAGAGGGTTAATAATAGTTTTACTATGATCAGTACCACTAATTGGACCATCGGTTAGCGGATAGCCACTACGCCACCAGAACGCATCTGCAAAGGATAAGTAATATGGCTGGAAAGGTTTAATATTGGTCGGGCAAAATAATCGTGGAGCACGAAACCTGGGACGTGCCAAGTTACCCCAACCAGATGATGCAATTGCAGTCATTGATGCAACTTCAAACCCATCCATTATCGTATTTACATCTTCCTTGATATTTTTGATCGTCTGAACAGCAGATAATACTTCTTCAATTTGTTGAATTATTTCAAAAGCCTGTATTGCGGCTATGAGTTTCTGCTTTATTGTATTAACGACTTCATCCATGGTTGGAATTTTAATTTTACTGGTATCAAATCCAAACCCTGACTCATCAAGTTTATCTTTAGTGTCAGCATCTACTTCGGCAGGTTCG
>Ga0233441_1001283_pt1 | contig 23042 bp, 21 predicted proteins | sample SI_123_September_4_FD_182781 | JGI IMG/M metagenome (GOLD analysis project Ga0233441, IMG submission 182781) | Seawater microbial communities from Saanich Inlet, British Columbia, Canada - SI_123_September2016_135_MG | ecosystem: Environmental > Aquatic > Marine > Inlet | place: Canada: British...
TTATTATGAAGATAGTTCCAGTTATTCTTTCAGGTGGTTCAGGCACGCGTCTCTGGCCATTATCTCGTAAACAATACCCTAAGCAATATTTACCTTTAGCTGGTGATAACACCATGCTTCAAGAAACCATCCTGCGTCTAAAAGGATTAGATAATCTTGCAGATCCGATTATTGTTTGTAATGCCGATCATCGTTTTTTAGTCGCAGAACAATGTCAACAAATTGGCATTAAAAACCCAATAATATTATTAGAGCCTGTTGGCAGAAATACAGCACCCGCTATTGCCGCCGCAGCACTACAATCACTTAAACAAACAGATGATGCGGTGTTACTGGTTTTATCAGCTGATCATGTTATTCAAGATGTTGAAGCGTTTCACCAGGCGATCAATATTGCTAGCAGCCAAGCACAAGCAGGAAAATTAGCCACATTTGGTATTGTGCCAACAGATGCCAATACCGGTTATGGTTATATTAAATCATCTGCAGATGGTAATAATGGTGCACACAAGGTCGAAGAGTTTGTTGAGAAGCCAGATCTTGAAACTGCTGAAAAATATTCAGAGCAAGGTAATTACCTCTGGAACTCTGGCATGTTTATGTTTAAGGCCACTACGCTAATTGATGAACTAACTATGCATTCACCAGATATTGTTAAGTTAGTGAGTGATGCTGTCAATAATGCTGAACAAGACCTAGACTTTATCCGCCTTAATAAACAAGCATTTGAATTATCTCCATCTGATTCTATCGATTATGCACTCATGGAGAAATCTAGCAACGTCGTTGTTGTGCCACTGGATGCTCAGTGGAATGATATTGGTGCTTGGTCGGCACTACATGATATTGGTACAAAAGATGCTAATGGCAATGTGATTAAGGGTGATGTTATCGCACAAGATACCACCAATACTTATATTAATGCTAATCACCATATGGTCGCGACTATTGGAGTAGATAATTTAATTATAGTTGACACACCTGATGCGACTTTTATAGCTACACAAGATAAGGCGCAAGAGGTTAAATCCATTGTTGAGTCTCTACAAGATAAAGGGCGCGATGAAGGCGCTATGCATCGCAAGGTTTTCCGCCCATGGGGTTGGTACGATTCTATCGAGTCTGGCAAGCACTTTCAAGTCAAGCGTCTGCATGTTAATCCAGGTGCAAAACTTTCGTTGCAAATGCATCATAAGCGTGCAGAGCATTGGGTAGTGGTCAGCGGTATAGCTACTGTCATTAATGGAGAAGATGTTCTTACATTAAAAGAAGGTGATTCAACTTATATTCCGATTGGCACAACGCATGGCTTAGAAAATAAAACCAATGAACAGTTAGAGATTATCGAAGTACAAAGCGGTACTTACCTAGGTGAAGATGATATTGTAAGATTTGAAGATATTTATGGCAGGGTCAAAGATTAATGTTGGACGATGCAACGTTTAAAACAATCATAGATTCAGCACCACTCATTTCTATAGATATATTACTAAAGAAAGACAATAAAATTTTATTAGGAAAGAGGATTAATAAACCTGCACAAGATTATTTCTTTTCAGCGGGTGGCAGAGTCAATAAGAATGAGACTATCGATAATGCAATGAGTCGTATAGCCAAAAACGAGCTAAATATTGAGTTAAAATCAACGCCTAAGTTTATAGGCGTATTTGAACATTTCTATGATGATAGTATCTATAAGGATGTATCAACACATTATGTAAATCTAGCTTACGAATATGAAGTGAAAGAGATTTCGGATCTGCCAACTGAACAACACAGTAAATACAAATGGTTTGCTGTTAATGAGCTATTAGAAAGCAAACAAGTGCACAAATACGTAAAGGATTATTTTGGGAATTGAATATGGCAAATAATAAAGTAGCATTAATTACAGGTATTACTGGACAAGATGGCGCTTATCTAGCAGAGTTTTTACTAGACAAGGGTTATGAGGTTCACGGGATTAAGCGTCGTTCATCATCATTCAATACGGATCGTATTGATCATCTCTATCAAGACCCGCACGAGACTGATCGTAAGTTTGTTTTACATTATGGAGATTTGTCTGATTCAATGAGTTTAGTGCGTATCATTCAACAAATCCAGCCTGATGAAATCTATAATTTGGGCGCACAATCACACGTTGCTGTATCGTTCGAAACTCCTGAATACACAGCAGACACAGTTGGCCTTGGCGCACTGCGCGTACTAGAAGCTATTCGCATTTCAGGTCTTGAGAAAAAAACCCGTTACTACCAAGCCTCTACCTCAGAGCTATATGGCGAAGTGCAAGAAACCCCACAAAAAGAAACTACCCCTTTTTACCCACGCTCTCCCTACGCAGCAGCTAAACTGTATGCATATTGGATAACTATTAACTATCGTGAAGCTTACGGCATGTATGCCTGCAACGGCATCTTGTTTAATCACGAATCTCCAGTGCGTGGTGAAACCTTTGTAACGCGTAAGATTACAAGGGCACTAGCGCGTATCTCATTAGGCCTGCAAGAAACTGTGTACCTAGGCAATATGAATGCCCTACGTGACTGGGGTCATGCTAAAGATTATGTTGAGATGCAATGGTTAATGCTACAACAAGATGAGCCAGATGATTTTTGTATTGCCACCGGCGTGCAGTATTCAGTCCGCGACTTTGTTGATTTTGCTTGGGGCCATTTAGGTAAGACGATTCGTTGGGAAGGTGAAGGTATGGATGAAAAAGGTTACGATACTGAAACAGGTAATTTAATCGTAGCCGTTGATAAAAGGTACTTCCGACCAACAGAGGTGGAGACATTATTGGGTGATCCAACCAAAGCCAAAGAAAAACTAGGTTGGGAGCCAAAAATCACCCTTGAAGAAATGGTACATGAAATGATGGAAAATGATATCAACATTGCTAAGCGTGATTCTTTAGTCAAAAAGCACGGCTTCAAAGCGCCAGACTTTAACGAATAATTGATTTAGACATGGATCTTAAGGATAAAATTTATATTGCAGGGCATCGTGGCTTAGTCGGTTCTGCCATTGTCAGACAATTAGAATCAAGAGGGTTTACTAATCTTTTAATACGTACGCATAAAGAACTAGACCTTACCAATCAAGTGCAAGTGCAAGCCTTTTTTGAACAAGAAAAACCTAATTACGTTATTTTAGCTGCAGCTAAAGTAGGCGGCATTCATGCGAATAATACTTATCCTGCAGACTTTATTTATCAAAACATGATGATAGAGGCTAATGTTATTAATTCAGCTTATGAGAATAAAGTTAAGCGATTGCTGTTTTTAGGCAGCACTTGCATCTACCCTAAGGCGGTCGAGCAGCCCATGCGCGAAGATGCACTACTTACAGATGTATTAGAACCAACCAATGAGCCTTATGCACTGGCTAAAATAGCGGGCATTAAACTCTGTGAATCATACAATCGTCAACACGGTACAGATTTCCGCTCAGTCATGCCAACCAACCTATATGGGGAGGGCGACAACTTTAACCTAGAAAACTCTCATGTAATCCCGGCAGTAATGAGAAAGCTCCACCTAGCAAAACAGCTAGAAAATAACGACTGGCAAGCAATAAAACAAGATATAACAAAAAACCCAATAAAAGGAATAACAGAAAACTCCACTAACAATCAAATCTTAAAAATTCTTGCAAAGCAAGGAATAAAACAATTGACGACTCAAGACTTAATAGAAGGTGAGTTGCCATTAGGCAAGAGAGGCGGCCCTGGGGTGCTAACAACTGACAACTCTCAACTCAATGAAGTTGAGGTTAATCTTTGGGGTACAGGTAAAGCTATGCGTGAGTTCTTGTACATAGATGACATGGCGCAAGCATCACTCTTTGTATTGGAATTAGATGAAAATACTTATCAAGATAATACTCAGTCAATACTTTCACATATTAATGTGGGCACAGGTAGAGATGTCACCATTCGTGAAATGGCAGAAACTATGAAACAGGTGGTGGGATATAAAGGTGAGATGGCTTTTGACACAACAAAGCCAGATGGCGCTTCAAGAAAGTTGATTGATGTAACTAGGTTGAAGAATATGGGCTGGACTTATAGTACAAATCTTAAAGACGGACTTGAGAAAGTGTATAAATGGTATGTAGATATAGATTGATATAAAAATATTTATTATTAAAGGGGCGCCCTATCTGTAATTAATATACTTGGCTAGATAAAACTTTAAAAGTATAAAATTGAACCAGATTAAGAAGGAGGCTTCTTAGGGTGTTCTATATAAGAAATTTTAAAAAGTTGTTAGAGGTTTTTGAGTGGTAAAAATAGATAGGATGCTGCATATGAAAAACTTCTGCAAAATGTAAAATATGAAAATCATTAATTTATACCAGGAAAAAGTCAACAAGAACTTATTCAATGGAGCAATTACATCAATATTTCTGCAAGTTCTTACGGTACTAAGTCAATTAATACTAACTCCATTAATCATATTAAATACAAACTTAGAATTACTTGGAGCATATGCATTTTTAATGCAGTTGATTGCTTTGTTAATAATACTAGACTTTGGAGTTTCAGCTAGTATAACAAGGTATTTATCTAGAAACTGGAGAAATGATAACAAACAATTTTATAGTTATTTTGCACTCTCAAAAAAACTATTATCAATTATTGGTGTTTTATGCTCTATTACATTGTTAATAATAAATAGTACGGGTGTATTAAATCATGCATTAACCGATGCTCAAATGATTAATGACCTAACTGTATCTTTATACATGTTTAGTGTTTGGCTAGTCATTAAAGGCTATTTGAACTCATATAGTACTGCAATTAATGCAATGCAAGAATATGCCACTTATAACTGGAGTGCAATAGTCGAGCTTTTAGTGAAAATAATCCTATCAGCATACTTTATTAAAAATGGATATGGGCTACTTGGTTTAGTAATTGCACATATATTTGGTGAAGTGGTATCCTATTCCATTAGGTATTATAAATTCATTGAGTTAACAAAAGGGCTAAGCAACGATTACAAAAAAAACAAAAAAGATAATAAACAAAAATTAAAAAAAATTTTTAATTTCGCAAAAAAATATTGGGTAACAATGTTAGGTACAATGCTTATATATAATACCGACCAAATAGTAATATCTCAATTATTTGGTGCCGAAGAAAGTGCCAAGTTATATATAGTAAAAACTTTTGTATTGTTTTTAATACAAATATTTGTTCAGTTATCTGATCTTTTAATTCCTTGGTTAAATCAAAAAAATAAACATGAAGCCAACAAGAAATCAAACTATTACCATAATTTATCTTTAGCTGTCACACTACTAATAACAGTTTTCCTTTCATTAATATTATTCAAATATTTAGAGCTATCACTATTGTTTTGGGTAGGTCAACAGGATGTATCGATTTATTTAATGCTATTAATGATGGTTATGCTATCTTCTCAAACGATTGCAAAATCAAATGAAGTTTTTATACTGGTAACCAATGAATATGGAAGGACCCCTCTTTATACTATTTTGCTTGGAATTATTACTATTATTAGTGCATTATCATTAGGACCCTCTTTAGAAGTTTATCAAGTCTTTACATTTTATGCTGGGGCAATGTTTTTAAAGATGACAATTGTATTGAGTAAAAGTATTGGTCATCACCAGTTAAAGTGTTTGAACTTACTAAATATGTTCATTTTATGTGTGACATTAGTAAGTATTTTTTCTATTTTTCCGTATTTGCTAACTATAAACTCAATAGGCACCTTGGTTTTTGATGCTATAGTTTTTACATTATGTTACGCAGCTATTACATGGGTGTTACTATTCCCTTTAAATTTCATAAGCCGATCGTGTAATAATGAAACTTAAAACAACATACCTGTTTCAAATATTATTATTTATTTACTTGTTTTCAGACCCGAGAACATTGTTCGATATACTGTTTGGTGGTGGAAATTTATCAATAATTTCATTATTTCTTACGTACTTCTTTACCTTGATTATATTTACAGTCTCATTGAGAAAAAAATGGAATAAAAACTCTATTATTTTTGTTTGTATATTATTATTCATGTTAATCATTGATGTCGTAAAAGGTAGGCCTTTTATTGATATTTTAATGGTATATATGCCATTTGCCTTCTTAATATCTCTATTTGAATTTCACGGAAATAGGATATTAGAAATAATATACACTCCTACACTAGTAGCTATATTTATAAATATTCTTCTGTTTGTGCTACAAAATACTTTGTTGGAAGATAGGTATAATTCATTTACTCAATACGGGAGTATGAGTGGTATGGATAATCGATTTATAGCCACATATATGTCTCCTGCATATCTTGTTCTCTTTTCAGTTTATGCTTTATATTTTTCTCAATCTATTAATAATAATTTATTATTGAAGGGCTTAGCAATAATACTTTCAGTTTCATTGGGCTTAATGACTGGAAGTAGGGGGTTCTTAATAGCTTTGTTTATTGGGCTAATTTATTTATTGAATGTTGGTTTAAAAAAACAATTTAAAACAATTGCAATTGGTACTGCAATTTATTTTATATTCATATTTCAATTTGAACATATTCTGAATCAGTACATCATGAGGCTAGATACAAGCTACCTTATGATTGACATTAATACAAGATACGATGGAGGTGCAGGCTTTATCAATTTACTTTATGCAATGGCTTTAGGGTTTCCAGAGTCATTACTATATGGGGTTACGTATTATACAGGAGGAGTGATGAAGTTTGATTACCAAGGTGTCGAATACAGTATAAGTAATTCAATAGCCCATCTTGTTGGAAATTACGGGCTATGGGGTTTATTATATTTATTTTTTTTTATATCCTTATTCTTTAAAAATATGAGGCATAAAACACAATATCATTCTGAAAATATATTTATGCTATTTTCATTTTTCATTTTGATTATGTTTGATTCGTTAATTTATAATGCATTGTTTGTCTTCGCTTTTTTTAGGTATCTTTATGTTAAAAAATAAAAGGCACAGCTAGTTTTTAAATTATATCAACTATAGAAGTAGGAGTCCATGTTACAAACTATTGTCTCAAAGATTGAAAGAACCATTTTTCCGGCACCATATATTGGCAAGGGATTAGCTTTCAATATAAATAAAGGTGTTAGAGATTTTGTAATGTGTGTAGGAACTACTTTTGATTCGCGAATTATCAATGCAATGTATACAGCTAGACTCGGTTATTGTAATGCATTTGAACAACTGGGCTTCAACGTTAGATTAATTAAGTTAGCCGAACTTGAAGAAATCAATGATAAACTTGTGGAGCCAATTATTTTTCTATATTCTAGTGACTTAAACAATATTTCACAGAGCTTAAAAAATACGCTAAGAAACTTAAATACCATAATTTGGGCGCAATATTGGTTTACTGATCAAAAAAAATATTTTGATCAGCATGGTTTCAGTTACCTGAATAATGAGGATAATTCAGACAATATTAAAAATATTTTAGAAATTCACCCCAAATTCGTGTTCTCTGCAAATACACCTTCAGGTGAAAAATTCTTCGAAAAATACACAGAAAACGGCATTAGATTTAAATCATTACCATTGGCTTTTGATACAGTTTTATATGGCGATAAAATTCGTGCATTTAATACTGAATTTCATCATGAGCTGGTATTTATTGGTGGATACTGGGCTTCAAAGGCTGTTAATTTTGATAAGTATTTAAGGCCATATGAAAAAAAGTTAACTATTTATGGAAGAAACCAGTGGCCTTATAGCGGATACAAAGGTAAGATTTCGTTTGAAAATGAGGCTATAGCTTATAGAAGCAGTAAAGTGTGTCCTGTGGTGAATGAACCATCAGTAAAATATACAAATGGCCAAATAAATGAAAGAATTTTCAAGGTATTAGGAGCTGGTGGTTGTCCAGTTGTAGATGATATTCAATGTTTTAGAGAGCTATTTGAAGATGACGAGTTACATATACCTGAATCAATTAACGAATACCACGAACTGATTTCAACCCTTTTAACAGATGATGTATTAAACACTCAAGTAAGGACTGCTGGTAGAAAAGCTGTTCTTGAGAAGCATACCTATATTTCGCGTGCTAAAACTATATTAAGGGATATTGATGAGTAAAATAAAACTGGAGTCATTTATTGAAGGTAAAGTAAAAGAAAATGATGAAGTTAAATATATTGAACCTTCAAGTATATTGACAAAAGATCGGTTTGATATAGCCTATAAATTGCTTTTTCTTGACTCGATAGATGATAATAAAAAGTATAAATCAGAATTGTATTGTGAGCACATTAAACTAATTACTCTAGGAAAATTCAGCGAATTTGGGAGTGAAACAAAAAATACATTAGATGCTTTTGTAGGCGAATTTTTAGAACTGTACAATTCAATAATTGAAGGTGGTTTTGATGAGGGTGTTTCTGTCGTACCTCTTTCTGCAGAAGATAAATCTATTGCTAATGGCTCCCATAGGTTGTCAATAGCACTAAAACTGGGCAAGAAAATACCATGTATAAGTACAAATAGTCTTCCACAAGGTTTTACTCCGAACTTCTTTAAGAAAAGGGGGGCTAGTGAAAATTTTATTAATATTGGAATTAACAGGTTTATAAAAGAACTTGACAGTGTATATATTGCTATTATCTGGCCCTCATCTGGAAAAAGTGGCGCTAACTATTCGAAAGAATTATTTTCAGACATTATTGACAGTAAATCGTTAGACTTAAATTTGAACGGTCTAAAAAACTTGGTGGCGCATGCTTATTCAAAGGAAAATTGGATAGGGACTTTTGAAAGTAATTTTCAAACTGCGTTGAATAAAGCAATACCCTGCTTCAAAGAAAACACTCCAACACGCGTATATTTGTTCCAAGATAAGTCTCATGACAATGTATTGCAACTCAAAGAAAGGTTTAGAGATTTTTGTAAACTAGATAAGCACTCAATACATGTTACTGATACAACAAATGAGGTCTTGAATTTAGCTTCGTTAATTTGGCAATGCAATTCAGATTTTTTACTCAATAACGCTTCTCCATACAATGCTCCAAGTCTTTATGAAAATTTCAAGAAAATTCCAAAGAGAAATGATTTAATGGTTGGAAGTAGTATTATGAATCTTTTTGGATTAAGGGATTCTTATGACTTGGATCTAATCCGTTTTGATTCAAACAATTATATGATTGATAGCAGTACTCTTATAGAGTATAAAAAGTTCCTGAATATTGATGATCCGTATCAATTTTTTTCCAGTCCATCAAACCGTACTTTTTTCCAAGGAATCTATTTTTTAGAATTCTCATTGCTAAAAAAATTTAAAGATCATCGGTCTGAAGATAAAGATATTAATGATGTAATCCTGATGAATGACTTATTACGTGGTAGAAAAAGTTCATCGCTAGTGAAGTTAAAAACTTTCATTTTCTATTATCAACAAAAGTGTTTGCACATAGTAATTTATTTCCTATTCAAAACTAGATTGTATAAACCGGTAAGATTTATATATAGATTAATTAAGAGGGTCGTAAATAAATAATGATAAGCGTTGTAATGCCAGTCTATAATGGCGATAAATATCTTGAGCTGGCAATTGATTCAATACTAAGTCAAACTTATATAAATTTTGAATTTATCATTGTTAATGACGGATCTAGCGATAATACATCGTTTATTCTTGAGTCATATACTAATGAAAGGATTTGTGTATACCATACAGAAAATCAGGGAATTGTTTCAGCATTAAACTATGCTGTTAGTAAGTCTAGTAATAATATAATCGTAAGAATGGACTGCGACGACATAGCGCATAAAGATAGGCTGAAGGCTATTTATGATGAATTTACAAAACGAAAGAATCTTGTGTTATTAGGTTCTAACGTTAACTATATTGATTCAAATGGCGATGTTTTTGATCGTTCGTTTTACAATTATACCCCTCAACGAATAACAAATATGATTGAAGAGTCATCCAATCCCTTTGTTCATCCATCGGTTGCATTTAATAAGAGGTCTTTTGAAGCATGCGGTGGATATAAAGAAGTCTGTCCATTTGAGGATATTGATTTATGGAAAAAACTTATAGGTCGTGGTGAGGCCATCATATTAAACAAACGGTTGTTGGATTATAGGCATAATGAGTTTGGCATCGGCGGGTCTTTTGATTCAGAAGGTTATTCTATAGCATTTAATTTCTATAAATATCTATACCCATTTGATAGACAAGAAGATTATATTTTCTTTAAGAAAATTGTAGAAAGGTGTAAAAACACCAAGCCAGAAAGAAATAATTCAGCCTATATAAGGGGATCAATACTACATTTGATAAGATATAAGTTTTATATACTGTTATCTTATCTACTCGGTAAAAAAGCTTCCTTTACTATTATTTCAAAATTTAACTAGTAACAATTATGCGAAAAGTATTGTTCTTATACACTCAACCTCAACCCTTTCTTGAGAAATTGCTTAATAAATTAATTTCTTTAAGTTATTCTGTTGATTTTGTTTATTGGGGTGAGTGTGTGCGTTTCTCTGATTATACAAAAAGGAATGTTAATTTTATTGCCAGAGATGACTTAACCTTAAAACAATTAATTGGATTATCTAATAAGCCTTATCAATTATGCTACATTTCAGGCTGGCAAGATAAAGTCTATCTTCTGTGTGCATTAAAATTAAGAAAAAAAAGCTGCAAGGTTGTCTGTGGTTTCGATGACCAGCTAAAAAGTTCTACAAAACAGTTTATACTACTAATTATAGGTAGGTTTCGCCTGCTAAAATTATTTTTTGACTATTGCTGGGTTGCAGGGCCATTTCAAACTGCCTATGCAAGGGTGGCAGGATTCAGAAACAGCGAAATTATCTTTGATTTACTTAGTGCTGATGAATGTGTATTTTATCCTATAGACAATTACATACGTAACGACACCTCATTTACTTTTTTATATGTTGGACGTTTTTTAAAGCTCAAAGGTTTAGATACCCTCTTGGAAGCTTGGACGAAGTTTTCGTCCTTATTTCCTAAAGCACGCCTTGTCATGATTGGGGAGGGCTCTTATGAAATACCTAACTTAAACAACCTGGACGTTTACAACTTTATGGGAACTGAAGAATTATCGGATTTCTACCGTAAATCAGATTGTTTTATCCTTCCAAGTAATTTTGAGCAATGGGGTACGGTAGTTCATGAAGCGGCACTTAGTGGTTTGCCTATCATAACGTCGAAAGAAGTTGGTAGTTCTGCTACATTTCTTATAAATAAATACAATGGATTTTACTTTAATTCCAGAAGTGCTAAATCACTTTTTGAAAGTATGGTAAATATTTATGAACTCGATAAAGAATCTTTAAAGTCTTATAGAGAAGCTTCGATAACACTTTCTAAAAGAATATCTTCCGAAAGTTCTTTTAGAAATTTCATATCCTTAAGCGACGGTGATTGCAATGTCTAAATTAATTGTATTTGACGCATCTCGCTGTAGATCTGGTGGAGCAATAAATCACTTACAAGGCATATTGGGTGAATTTAACCCTAATAAATATGACTGTCGTATCTTAGTATTTACGCACAATTCCTTAATTGAGCAGCTAAAACAATATGAATATATTTCTTTCGAAGGTCACTCATTTTTAGAACGAAATTTATTTTATCAAATTTTCTGGCAAAAGTTTATACTCAAGAAAAGGCTAAAAATCCTTGGCACATCTCTCTTATTTTCGTTAGACTCTTCATCTTTCTGTAATTTCTCACCTCAAGTGGCTCTAAATCAAGATTTATTAGCATATGAAAAAGCTGGAATTTCTTCATTAAGTGGTGTGGATTATATCCGCGCTCTGAGTATTAGATATGTTCAGAATATTTGTATGCGTAATTGTGATGGTGTCATTTTTCTTACTGAGTTTGCCTCAAGTCTGATTCAGTCTTGGATAGGTGTCTTGAACAATACGGTGATAATTCCTCATGGTGTAGATAGTAATTTTAAAGTGCCAATTTCAAGTGCAAAAAATATAGATACTTCTAAAAAAATTTCAATAATTTATGTTTCTCCAATTATTGAATATAAAAATCATAAGAAAGTTATTGATGGCTGTCTCAATCTAACAAAAAGTGGCTATCCAGTAGAATTGAATTTTGTCGGCTCTTGTTTAAGTGGTTATGCTTCCGAAGTTGTTGAATATGCGAATAAAATAGAAAGTACTAATTTGAATATTAACTTCCAAGGGTTTTGTGATCCATTAAAATTGCCCGATTTAATTATTGGATCCGATATTTTCCTGTTCGCATCCTCTTGTGAGTCTTTTGGAATTACTCTACTAGAAGGTATGTCAGCAGGGGCGGTAATTGCGTGCTCGAACCAATCAAGCTTGCCGGAAACATTAAAAGATGGAGGGGTGTATTTTGATCCATTAAATCCTGATTCTATTTCAGAGTGTTTGTTAAACTTGATTAATGATCCCAATAAACAATCTTTAATAGCGGAGCGAGCTCATGAAATCTCAAAACAATATAATTGGAATGACTGCTCAAAGAAAACCTTTCAATATTTAACTAGCTTTTTAAAGACATAATCGATGAGGTGTAATGAAAATTTGTAACAGCTGCGTAATGAATGGGTCTGATTCCCGGATTAAATTTAATAAATTTGGCGTTTGTGACCACTGTCAAAATTTTGAGCATAATATATTGCCCAATTGGAATACCGATGAATTGGGTTATGCAAAATTAATGAAGGTGGCGAAAAAGATCAAAGCAGAAGGAGAGGGTAAGGATTTTGATTGTATTGTTGGTTTAAGTGGTGGTCTAGATAGTTCGTATACCGCTTATGTTGCTAAAGAAGTTATGGGTCTTAGGCCGTTATTACTTCATGTTGATGCTGGCTGGAATACTGATCAGGCGGTGGGCAATATTGAGAAGTTAGTTGATGGTATGGGTTTAGAGTTATATACAGAAGTAATAAACTGGAAGGAAATGAAAGACTTGCAAGTAGCATTTCTTAAGTCACAAATAGCTGATCAAGACATTCCTCAAGATACTGCATTTTTTTCGACACTTTATAAGTTTGCAAGGCAGAATAATATTAAATATGTTTTAACTGGCGGCAACCACTCGACAGAATGCTGCCGAGAGCCTGATGAGTGGGGTGCATTCCCTGGGATAGACAAAACACTAATTGGCGACATACACAAAAAATTTGGATTAGTAGAATTAAAGACTTTTCCGATTATAGATGCCTTGGTTTATAAATTTTTTTATCATAAGATCTTAGGAATGAAAGTATTTAAACCTTTAGACTTGGTTCCTTTTATTAAGAAAGATGCTGAGGCTTTGTTGAATAAAAAATATGGCTGGAAGTCATTTCAACACAAGCATCACGAATCTCGATTTACTCGTTTCTATGAAGATTACTGGATGCCGAGAAAGTTTGGGTATGAAAAACGCCGTGCGCATTTCTCAAGTTTGATTATGACTGGTCAAATGACTAGAGATGAGGCTATAGAACGATTGAAAGCGCCAGAAATGGATGATAAGTTTATGAAGTCAGAGTTTGAGTTTGTTGCTAATAAACTTGGCCTGTCAGTGGCCGAACTTCAAGAAATGTTTGATGGGGAAAATAAGAGTTTCCATGATTACAAAAATAAATATAAGATTTTCCATTTGGGCGGGAAGCTTTTGAATCTGTTAGGGTTGGAGCGCAGACAATACAGATGATTACAGTAATCGATTACGGCTTGGGGAATATCCAAGCATTCTTAAATATCTACAAGAAATTACACATACCAGTGCAAGTAGCAAAGAATGAGAGTGATTTAGAGGGTGCGAGCAAACTAATTTTGCCTGGTGTTGGGCATTTTGATTATGCAATGCAAAGGTTTAATGACTCGGGTATGAGAGAGAAAGTGGAAGACCTTGTGTTGGAGGACAATGTTCCTGTGCTGGGTGTTTGTGTTGGTATGCAAATAATGGCAAATTCTAGTGAAGAGGGAGTTGAATTTGGGCTTGGTTGGATTAGCGGCACTGTCAAGAGCCTTGAATCAATTGTTAAGGTGAGTAATAACTTTCCAATCCCACACATGGGGTGGAACAGCGTAACACCCAATCATAAGGACTTATTTAATAATATTGATTCCGATGATTTAGAATTCTATTTTTTACATTCTTATTACTTTGATTGCACATCTCAAGAAAATTGTATTGCAGCTACTGACTATAGTTCAAATTTTTGTTGCGCTATAAATAAAAAAAATATCTTTGGTGTGCAATTCCATCCAGAAAAAAGTCATCACTATGGTGTTAACTTGCTTAAGAATTTTGCGGAGTTAAAAGTATGTTAAGGTCAAGAGTGATACCGTGTTTGTTGGTGCAAGACGGAGGGCTGGTAAAGACTATTAAATTTAAAGATTCTAAGTATGTTGGTGATCCGATTAATGCAGTGAGAATTTTTAATGAGAAGGAAGTAGATGAGTTGATTGTTTTAGATATAGATGCGAGTGTAAACAACGCAGAACCAGATTATAAAATGATTAAATATCTTGCGAAAGAATGTCGCATGCCATTGTGCTATGGCGGTGGTATTAAAACTTTAGCACAAGCTGAAAAAATTGTTGCCTTGGGTGTTGAGAAAGTTGCTTTAAGTTCTGTTGTATTTGATCAGCCAAGTCTTATTGTCGAAATTGCTAACAAGGTTGGACGGCAAAGTGTTGTTGTGGTTTTAGATGTTAAGAAAAAAACCTTGTCTAGTGATTACAACGTGTGGACACTTAACGGAAGTCATAATACAAAGAAAAATGTAGTTGATGTTATACAGCAGATCCAAAATTTAGGTGTTGGTGAAATTGTCTTAAATTTTATTGATTTTGATGGTACTGAAGCAGGATATCCCATCAAAGTTATTCAGCAGTTAAAGAGTGATATTGAAGTGCCTCTAACTATAATGGGTGGCGCTAGGTCACTTGAAGATATGGGTGGCGCAGTTGAGCAGTGTGGACTGGTGGGTGTTGCTGCTGGGAGTTTGTTTGTCTTTAAAGGAAAGTATCGTGCAGTCTTGATTAGCTATCCTGAACGAAAACAGAAAAAGGAGCTTACGTATGGAAAGTAATATTTTAAAAAACAGGATTTTGTTAATCACTGGTGGCACAGGATCTTTTGGCAATGCGGTTTTGCGTAAGTTCTTGAGTTTGGATATTAAAGAAATCAGAATATTTAGTCGAGATGAGAAAAAGCAGGATGACATGAGACGTAAATATGCTGATGATCGACTTAAATTTTACATTGGAGATGTTAGAGATTATGAATCAATAATGAATGCAGTTAGAGGTGTTGATTATATATTCCATTCTGCGGCTTTAAAGCAAGTTCCGTCATGCGAATTTCACCCTATTGAGGCCGTAAAGACTAATGTAATAGGTACAGAGAATGTCTTAACTGCAGCGATTAATGCAAATGTGAAACGAGTTATTTGTTTGAGTACCGATAAAGCGGTGTATCCAATTAATGCTATGGGAATATCTAAGGCCATGATGGAAAAAGTCATTGTTGCTAAGTCTCGTCAGAGTGGTGATTCCACGGTAATTTGTGGCACTCGTTATGGTAATGTTATGGCTTCAAGAGGCTCCGTCATTCCTTTGTTTGTGGAGCTTATTCATGAGAATAAAGAATTAACACTCACTGACCCAGATATGACACGCTTTATGATGACTTTAGATGATGCGGTCGATCTAGTTCTGTTTGCTTTTAGCAATGGAAATCCTGGCGATATTTTTGTGCAAAAAGCACCAGCAGCAACAGTTGGAGTTATGACGCAGGCATTATGTGAATTAATGGGTAAGCCGGATTATCCGACTCGTGTTATTGGTACGAGACATGGTGAAAAACGATACGAATCTTTACTGTCTAGAGAGGAAATGGCATGTGCTATAGATATGGGTAGTTATTACAGAATTCCTCCAGATTTAAGAGATCTGAATTATGCCAAATATGTGGATCTTGGAGAAGAAGGCATTACCAATGCAGATGAGTACAATTCAGATAATACAGAGCGGTTAGACGTTGAAGGTATGAAGATTTTATTAAATAAGCTAAGATTTATACAAGCCGCCTCTAGAGGTGAAATAATTGACCCTGAAGAGTAATATGAATGTACTAGTAACTGGATCTAACGGCTTTATTGGTAAGAATTTAATTGTTCATTTGAATGAATTGAGCATTCAAGTAGCAACCTACACTCGTGAGAACTCAACTCAAGATTTAGAAGGGCTTATTAAAAATGCTGATTGTATTGTTCACTTGGCGGGGGAGAATAGACCTAAAGACGAGAAAGATTTTGATATTGTTAATGCTGGATTGACTGCATCTATTTGTGACGCTGTAAGATCTTCAGGTAAGAAGATCTCGATTATCTTGGCATCATCTACTCAAGCCGATCTTGACAATGCATATGGTAAAAGTAAGTTAGATGCTGAGGTTGCTGTGAAAGCGCTTGAGATTGATACAGGTTGCCCCGTGCATGTGTATCGCCTTCCTGGTGTGTTTGGCAAGTGGTGTAAGCCTAATTATAATTCTGTTGTGGCGACTTTTTGCAACAATATAAGTCATGATCTGCCTATCCAAGTTAATAATTCAGATTTTGAATTGAGTCTGGTTTATATTGATGATGTGGTTGAAGAGTTTGTTAAGATAATACAAGGAGTGAAGGGTGACAAAAAAGAGTTGTCAGTACAGCCAGAGTATAAAATTAAATTAGGTGATTTAGCCAATCAGATTAAAATATTTAGAGAGAGTCGAGATTCGCTTATAACTGAAAGGGTTGGTGATGGACTTGTGAGTAAATTGTATTCAACATATCTCAGTTATATTTCTCCTGAGCAATTTTCCTATTCAATACCCTCATATGGTGATGAGCGTGGAATGTTCGCAGAGATGCTAAAAACAAAAGATAGTGGCCAGTTTTCATTTTTCACTGCAAAGCCAGGGGTGACTAGAGGGGGTCATTATCATCATTCTAAGACCGAAAAGTTTTTAGTTGTCCAAGGTGGGGCAAAATTTGGCTTTAGACATGTAGTTTCAGATGAAACGCATGAGATTATCACAACAAGTAAAAAATTGAAAATTGTTGAAACCGTGCCAGGGTGGTCGCATGATATTACCAATATTGGTACAGAGGAGATGGTAGTTATGCTTTGGGCTAATGAAATTTTTGATCCTGATAATCCTGATACTATAGCTCACAAAGTGTAGAGGTAAATAAGATATGAAAAAGTTAAAAATTGCAACAGTAGTTGGAACGCGTCCAGAAATCATACGTCTTGCATGCGTTATAAAGAAGCTCGATGAATATTGCGACCATATCTTGATCCATACAGGGCAGAACTATGATTATGAATTAAACGAAATTTTCTTCGCTGACCTAGGAATTAGAAAGCCAGATTATTTTTTAGGCGCTGCTGGCGCAACCGGTGCTGAAACTATTGGAAATGTTATTATTGAAGTCGATAAAGTTTTAGAAGAGATTCAGCCGGAGGCTATGCTTGTTTTGGGCGATACTAATAGTTGCATGGCGCTCTTACCTGCCAAGCGCAGAAAAATACCGACATTCCATATGGAGGCAGGTAATCGCTGTTTTGATCAACGTGTTCCAGAAGAAATCAATCGTCGTTTAGTTGACCATATGGCTGATATTAATTTAACTTACAGCAGTATTGCTAGAGACTATCTTTTGAGCGAAGGCTTGCCAGCGGATATGGTTATTAAAACGGGTAGTCCAATGTTTGAAGTGTTGAGCACTTATCGTGACGGTATTGAGAGTTCTGATGTATTGACGAGACTAGAGCTTAAAGCTCATGAATTCTTTGTTGTTAGTGCTCATCGTGAAGAGAATATAGACTCAGATGTTAATTTTTTAAAATTAACTAACTCGTTAAATCTTATTGCAAAAACTTACAATATCCCAGTCATAGTTTCAACTCATCCACGCACTCAGAAGCGTATTGACACCTTAGGCATTAAGTTTCACGGTTTAATTCAGCTATTAAAGCCACTTGGCTTCAAAGATTATAACAAATTGCAAATTTCAGCAAAAGCGGTACTTTCAGATAGTGGCACCATCAATGAAGAGTCATCTATTTTGAACTTTCCAGCATTAAATTTACGCGAAGCGCATGAAAGGCCGGAGGGGATGGAAGAGGCTGCAGTTATTATGACTGGCCTTGGGGGTGAGCGAATTATGCAAGGATTGGCTATTTTAGAGTCCCAACTAAGAGATTCTGAAAGGCTTATTAGGCAGGTATATGATTATTCCATGCCTAATGTTTCAGACAAGATGGTTAGGATAATTCATAGTTATACAGATTATGTTAATCGTGTCGTGTGGAAGAAATATTAAGTGCAGTTTAAAAGATATGATTTAGCTATTATTAATCGTAGCTTTTGGCCAAAAAATCAAATTATTGGTGAATCTTTATTACAACTTGGCGAGAATGCGAGCGACAAAGGTAAAGATGTCGTTATTATTACTCAACATGCAGGTAGTTTAAAAAAAATAGCGGAAAAATTTGGCAGAGGGTCGGATCTATTGTTTCGTTCATGCAAATCAAGAAGTGATTCATCCACCAAATTAATGTTTCGTATTATTGATGCCGTAGTGTTCATGTTATGGGTTTTTTGGAATCTATTGGTAACTCGACCAAAAAAAATATACGTATCAACTGATCCACCTCTAATAGTGCCTTTTGTTGTTTTTATATACTCAAAAATATCTAAAGCTTCTTATGTGTATCATCTTCAAGATATACATCCAGAAGCGGCGAATATAGTAGTTAAATTAAATCCTATGTTATTCTCATTTTTGAAAAAAATTGATGGGCTGGTAATACGGCATGCATCAAGTATTATTACCATTACACAAACAATGAAAGATGAAATTGTTGCCAGGTCAAATGCAAAATCTCATATTTATTTGATTGATAATCCTACGGCTAGTTTTGACAGGTTTACCCAATTGAAAATTAAAGGATTTATTTTTTCGGGGAACTTGGGTAGGTTGCAAAGAATTCCTTTGCTACTTAAAAGTATTGACAAATACAAGGCCAAAGGTGGAGTGTTACCCTTTTTATTTATTGGTAGGGGTGTGTACGCTAATGAAATTCAAGAATTGTCTAAAAAATATACGGATATTGAATATGGTGGATTGGTTGACGCTAAAAAAGCTAACGAATTAACCTTAGGCTACGAATGGGCGTTGCTACCAATAGACGACGAGGTTACAAAATACGCCTTTCCTAGTAAAACATCATCATATGTATCATGTGGTGTAAAAATATTATCAATATGCTCAAACCATACAAGCGTTGCCAAATGGGTATTAAATAATAACCATGGAGTGAATTCACTGCCAAATATCAATGATATAGTAAGTGTATTCTTGAAGATTGAAAATGGACTAACCGTCAACAATGAATCCGTTGATCGTGATTATTTTTCTATTGAGCGTTTTGTACAAAATATATCTAATGTTGTATTTAATACAGAGGAGGTTGCAGGGTGATAAAAAGAATATTCGACATAACGCTAACTCTAATTGGTGCTTTATTTCTTTCTTTAGTTTTTTTGTTGACTGCATTAATGGTGAAAATTAAACTAGGGTCGCCAATATTTTTCAAGCAAGTTCGTCCTGGATTGAATGGAAATTTATTTAATATGTATAAGTTCAGAAGTATGACCAATGAGTGCGATAAAGATGGAGATCTATTGATTGACGAGGTTAGGCTTACTAAATTTGGTAAATTTTTAAGGTCAACAAGCTTGGATGAGTTGCCAGGATTGTGGAGTGTTTTAAAAGGGGATATGAGCTTAGTAGGGCCGCGCCCCTTGCTAGTAGAATATTTGCCTTTATATTCAGAAAGGCAATCTAGACGGCATGAGGTTAGACCTGGAATTACAGGATGGGCGCAAGTTAATGGGCGTAATGCAATTAGTTGGGATGAAAAATTTGAGCTAGATGTATGGTATGTTGACAATCAATCAATTTGGTTAGATGTAAAAATATTATGGCTAACAGTAAAAAAAGTAATCGTTCGAGATGGAATTACTGCTCAAGGTGATGTTACTATGCCTATATTTAGAGGCTCAAAAAAATGAAAAATATACTCATAACCTCGGCCGGCAGAAGAGTGGAATTAGTTGAGTCTTTTAAAGAAGAAGGTAGAAAATTAGATATAGATTTAAAAGTTATTTGTATAGATCTAGATCCAAAATTGTCACCAGCTTGTCAAATTGCAGATCTTTATTTTCGAGCACCAAGAGTTACTAGTAAAGAGTACATAAGTTTTTTAAAGCAAACATGTGTTGCTAATTCGATCGCCTTGATTATTCCTACTATTGATACAGAATTGCTAATCCTGTCAGAGCACCGAGAAGAGTTTCTAAAGCTTGGGGTAAGTATAATAATATCTGATACCCCACTAATTCAAGCCTGTAGAAATAAAAATCATACTGCTGATCTTTTACATAATATTGAAATTGAAACACCAGCTATCTACAATGTGAGTAACTTAAACTATCCTTGTTTTGTAAAACCATATGACGGTAGCTGTAGTGTGGGTGCATTTGCATTAAATGACAAATCTATGCTCACTAGTGACATATTAGATAATCCTAAAAACATGTTCATGGAGCTTGTTCCAGAAAATTATGATGAATACACAGTTGATATCTACTATGATAAATTTGGAATACTGAAATCTCTAGTGCCTAGATTAAGAATTGAAACTAGGGCCGGAGAGATAAGTAAGGGTTTAACATCTAAAGGTATTGTTTATGACTACTTAAAAGACAAACTGCGCAATCTGAAAGGAGCTAAAGGGTGTATCACTCTACAATTATTTGTTGATTTAAAAGAGAAGTCATTTAAGGCCATTGAGATAAATCCTAGATTTGGAGGGGGTTACCCATTGTCTTATTCTGCAGGTGCTAATTTTCCAAGGATGTTAATTCAGGAGTATTTTTTAGAAGAGGAAGTGGATTTTTTAGACGATTGGGAGGATAATCTTTTGATGTTGAGATATGATTCAAAAGTCCTTATTCATGATTACAAATCCTAAAAAAACTTGTCTCGTTTTAGATTTGGATGATACTTTGTACAAGGAGTATGATTATCAGACATCTGGTTTAAAATATGTTGAAGATCAAGTGTTAGAATTATACGATGTTGATTTAAGAGGAAAATTGCTGGAGTTGAGAGACCAAGGTGTAAATGATATCTTTCTAGAATTGACTAATATATTGAATATACCTTCTTCGATTAAAGATTCATTTCTTATGATGTATCGTTATCATAAGCCTAACATCGCGCTAACCTTAAGGGCTAAAAAGTTTGTTGAATCAGCATTGCATAACTTTGGGGAAGTTGTAATTCTTACTGATGGCAGGTCTATTAGCCAGAGGTTGAAATTAGAGTCCCTGAACTTATTGAAAATACCAGTATTTATATCTGAAGAGTGGAATTCGACAAAGCCAGGTAATAAAAGGTTTGTTGCTATTATGGAGAGATATACTACTTGTTCTAATTTTTGTTATGTTGCGGATAATCCGTCTAAAGACTTTGTTGCTCCTAACGCTCTTGACTGGACATCTATATGTTTAAAAGGTAATCAGAATAATATTCATTCTCAAGATGAAAATAGCATTAAAGAAGAGCACCTGCCTCATTATTGGGTGAATAATTTAAGCGAAATTAATATATGTTAAATACTCAGTTTTCACCTTGGCCTATGTTTAATGATGAGGAGGCCGATGCAGTTCGCGATGTTTTAATATCCAACAAAGTTAATTATTGGACTGGTAAGGAATGCCGAAAATTTGAAAGAGAATTTTCAGAATTTTCTGATTCGAAATACGCAGTTGCGTTGGGCAATGGCACATTAGCTCTGGACGTTGCGTTAAAGGCTTTAGATATAGGTGGTGGTGACGAGGTGATCGTAACCTCTCGAACCTTTATTGCTTCAATCTCATCTATTGTAAATTCTGGAGCGACACCTGTATTTGCTGATGTGGATTTAGCCTCTCAAAATATTACGCCTGAAACCATTCGCTCTGTTATCACTGATAAAACTAAAGTAATCGTCTGTGTGCATTTGGCTGGCTGGCCGTGTGATATGGATGAAATAATGGCTGTTGCTAATGAGTATGATTTATATGTAATTGAGGATTGTGCTCAAGCGCATGGGGCCAAATACAAAGGCAAGCCTGTTGGGTCAATTGGAGATATCGGTTGTTGGAGTTTTTGTCAAGATAAGATAATGACCACTGGTGGTGAAGGTGGCATGGTAACCACTAACGATGAATCTTTATGGCGAAAGATGTGGGCATACAAAGATCATGGTAAGAGTTATGAGGCTGTTTATGAGCGAGAGCATCCTGAAGGGTTTAGATGGCTGCATGAATCGTTTGGCACTAATTGGCGTATGACCGAAATGCAAGCTGTAATTGGTAGAATCCAATTAAAAAGAATGTCAGATTGGCATAGAAAGCGTTTGAATAATGCTAACAATATCTGGAACGCTGCTAAGCAATGTAAAGGATTAAGAGTGCCAACTATTCCCGACTATATAGAACATGCGGCCTACAAGTGCTATATTTTTGTTAAAGGCGGTGTTGAGCTACGTGACAAAATGGTGATGGAGATCAATGAAAAAGGTGTTCCTTGCTATTCCGGATCTTGTTCAGAAGTCTATCTAGAAAAGGCATTCGATAATACTGGATTTAGACCCAAAGAAAGACTTCCAGCTGCAAAAGAGTTGGGAGAGACGAGCTTAATGTTCTTAGTTCATCCAACTTTAACTAAGGAAGAGATCCAAAAAACATGTGATGTATTAACAGAAGTGGTTTTGGCTAATTATGATGGTTAGCAATAATAAGCCAATCTTGATCGCTCCAACTTTGAAGATATCTCATAGCGCTAGTTTCTGATTTCCAGCCACCTCTAAGCATAATTTTCTCTAGCGGGATATTTTTGTCTAATAGGTCAAGCGCAGCGCCAACTCTAAATGAATG
>Ga0233441_1001284_pt1 | contig 23037 bp, 16 predicted proteins | sample SI_123_September_4_FD_182781 | JGI IMG/M metagenome (GOLD analysis project Ga0233441, IMG submission 182781) | Seawater microbial communities from Saanich Inlet, British Columbia, Canada - SI_123_September2016_135_MG | ecosystem: Environmental > Aquatic > Marine > Inlet | place: Canada: British...
CGACTTTAACTAAACCGTGGAGTTACTCAGCGCTAACAGCGTTCGAGACGTGCCCACGTAGATACCAACTGACACGAGTAACTAAAGAGGCTCACGAGAAACAACACGAAGCATCGCTTTGGGGTAATAAAGTACACAAGCACCTCGAGGACTACGCTAATGGTACAGCGCAACTACCTAAAGACTTACAGAAGTACAAGAAGTACGTGGATAAGATATTCACATACGAAGGTAAGCGGTTAGTTGAGCAACGTATGGCTATCAACAACAACTTCAAGCCTACCAAGTGGATGGCGAAGGACGTATGGTGTAGAGGTATCGTTGACATCGGTGTAGTAGGCTCGAAGACAGCGTACTTACTAGATTGGAAAACGGGCAAACACAAGCCGGACTCTAACCAACTTAAACTGTTCGCCGCATTGGCGTTCATCTACTACCCTTGGGTAGACAAGGTGGTAACAGGTTTCATTTGGCTTAAGTTCGGTAAGTTTGACAAGGCAGTATTCACTAGAGATGACATCACAGACATTTGGGCTGAGTTTTTACCTAGGACTAAGCGCCTAGAGATAGCATTTGACACCGATAAGTGGCAAGCCAAACCGTCAGGACTGTGTCGCAATTGGTGCCCGGTCGGTAGTAAGCTATGTGAATTTTGTGGAGTATAGATTATGGGTATGACACCTGAAGGTAAAGTTAAAAAGAAAGTCAAAGACTATTTAGTATCAATAGGTGCGTGGTACTACATGCCGGTTTCAAACGGCATGGGACGTTCGGGATGTCCCGACATCTTAGTGTGTTACAAAGGTCGCTTCATGGCTTTTGAGACTAAGGCACCCGGTAAGTTAAAGAACACAACTCCAAACCAAGACCGAGAGATAGAAGGTATTAATAATGCAGAGGGTCTTGCTATTGTAGTTGACGACGTTGAACAAGTTAAGGAGGTAATCAATGCCCAAGACATCGGCTAAGTCGCTTAAAACCAAAGCGGCATACAACAAGAAACCAAGCGTGCAAGCTAAGCGCGTGGCTCAGAACAAAGCACGACGACACGCTATAGCAAAAGGTACAGTTACGAAGGGAGACGGTAAAGACGTTGACCACAAGAAACCTTTAGCTAAGGGCGGTAGTGCCAAAGACTCAAACACTAGGGTAGTTACCCAAAAAGAAAACAGAGGGTGGCGCGCGAAAAACCCGGAGATGTACAAAAAAGGGAGAAAGTAAATGATAGCAAACGATAGGCAAGTCAGCGGTGCACACTACCAGACTGAGATACAGCCTTGGGACTTTATAGTCGCAAACAAACTCGGTTACTTGGAGGGCAACATCATTAAGTACGTGTGTCGCTACAAAGAAAAGAACGGTATTGTAGACCTACATAAGGCACAGCACTACTTAGAGAAGTTAATCGAGGAGACAGAACATGTTGGTTTGGAAAAAGAAGAGGGCGCTAGTACTTAAGGTCAAAGAACCGGACAAGATACTCAATGTTATAACGTCAGCAAAGACGATAAAAGTAAAAGGGGAAACGTTAGTAGCAGTACCCCACAAGATGGACGAAACCAAGGTGCTACGCAGCTTAGGATTTGACGCACCGGCGCCGATAAGGCACCACTACGAGTGGCCGGGTAGGTTTAAACCCTTTAAGGCTCAGCTAGAAGCCGCAGCTTTTCTATCTATGTACAAGCGAGCGTTCAACTTAAGTGAATTAGGTACGGGGAAATCGTTAGCGTCTTTATGGGCGTACGACTACCTACGTAGTATAGGCGATGCAGAGAAATTATTAGTCATAGCTCCGCTGTCTACGTTGGAACGAACATGGGCAGACGAGTTGTTTAACCACTTTCCACACCTGACGTTCTCAGTTGTGCATGGGACAAGAGAAAAGCGCAAGAAGCTACTCGCCCTAGATGTGGACGTGTACATTATTAACCATGACGGTGTCGCTATAATCGAAGAAGACCTTCGTACTAGGCCCGACATCGGTCTAGTTGTTGTAGACGAGATTGCTCAGTGTGCAAGAAACGCGGGTACTGATAAGTGGAAAGTAATTAACACAATAGTTAATAGGCATACACCAAAGCGTGCCTGTTGGGGTATGACGGGCACACCGACCCCTAACGCTCCAACTGACGCATGGGCTCAGTGTAAGTTGTTGGTACCTGAAAAGGTTCCGCCTTACTTCAATAGGTTCAAGATGCAAGTGATGCGTCAGATAACTCAGTTTATATGGCAACCTAAACCCGATGCGCTAGACATGGTCAAAGAGGTTATGCAACCGTCAGTTAGATTCACTAGGGACGAGTGTGTAGACCTACCCCCTCTAATGTACGAGACCCGACAAGTAAGTTTAACCAAGGAACAGAACAAGGCCTACAACGAAATGCTTACCCGCTTGCGGACTCAAGCAGACAGTGGTGCCATCACAGCAGTTAACGAAGCGGTTAAGTTAGGCAAGTTAATACAAATAGCGTGTGGTGTTGTCTACGCCGATGACGGTACTGAGGTGACTATACCTTCTAACCCACGCATCCAAGAAACAAAAGATATTATCAGCGCGGCTGAAGGTAAAGTAATTGTGTTCGTACCTTATGTATCGTCAGTCAAGATGGTCTCGAGGGAACTAGCTAAGCACTTCACGGTAGAAACTATTTACGGTGGAGTTAGTAAGAACGAGCGCGACCGTATATTCGGAGACTTCCAAAAAGGGAAAGACCTTAAGGTTATAGTAGCCCAACCGGCTGCGATGTCACATGGTCTGACCCTGACAGCGGCTAGTACTATCGTTTGGTACTCGTGCGTAACATCTAACGAAACATTCGAGCAAGCTAATGGTCGTATCAACAGACCGGGGCAGAAAATGAATAACTTTATCATCATGCTTGAGGGGACAAAAGTCGAGAAACGTATGTACGCAAGGCTCAAGAACAAACAAAAAATGCAAGGTGCGTTGCTTGATGAAATAAAAGCACACAGAGGCGAACATATAGCTTGACACGTTCGTACTAGTAGGGTATTCTTGTACTCTCTTGAACACATACGGAAGGATTTAGACTTATATGAACTTACTTAGACCGGAAGAAGTTTCGGAAAAATTAGGAATTACGAAGGGCGCTTTACCGGCTCTACGTAGGCGTGAAGTTAGTTTTCCCCAACCTATAAGAGTCTCTCAAAAGGTTCTTCGTTGGGACGAGGCTGACATTAACAATTGGTTAGTAAACAAAAAGGAGAGCAGTAATGGCTAAAGCAAGTGAAATGGATGATGGTTCTTTATTGAAACTATTCATCGCACTGCGCGACCGTAGAGCCCGAAGAAAAGCGGACTACAATGCGGACGATGCAGGAGACAAAGATAAACAGAACAACATTGAAGTAGAGTTCCTAAAACGTTTTAACGAACGGGGTATAGACAACGTGTCCTCCAAGGACTCAGGTACGGCGTATCGCTCCACAAGAGTATCGGCATCAGTTGCTGACTGGGACGCTTTGCTTGAACACATCAAAGCGGATAACGCATGGGAGATGTTGGAACGTAGGGTTAACAAGACGGCTGTACTTCAATACAAAGAAGAAAACGAAGACTTACCACCCGGTGTGAACTGGAACGAAACCCAAGTGGTTAACTTTAGGCGTAAGTAATATGAGCGACATGATTGAATTAGACGCAGGCTTACCTGCACACCTAAAAGACACTTTCAGTGGTACTAACCCGTTCGCAGCGGCAGGTAGCACGGAAGGGTTCAAACAACTTACAATTAAATCACCATCGTTCTACGTGAGTAGTAACGGAATGAGAGAAGAAATAGGAGTGGACACGTTAGACATAGTGATACTAGCGGCGAACCCCAACAAATCTAAAGTGTACTACGCTGATGGGTTTGAAGACAGTGGTTTCGTTAAGCCTACATGTTACTCCAACGACGGGGCTGCTCCTTCGGATAACGCTGATGCACCTCAATCTAAGAAGTGTGCCATCTGTCCTCACAACCAGTGGGGCTCACGCATAACCGACAAGGGTGGTAGAGGTAAACTATGCTCAGACTCTATGCGACTGTGCGTTACCCCTTTCGATAACGTAGGTGAGCCGATGCTACTTAAGGTAACGTCGTACGCACTGAAGACCCTAGGGCAATACGGTGCGCAGTTATCCAAGCGTGGTGTTGACCCTAAGTACGTAGTAACTCAGCTAGGATTTAATTCCCAAGGTGACTACCCATCGCTGACGTTCAAAGCAATACGCTTCGTCGAAGAAGATGAGTTAAAAAAGATAGACGAACTAGTCAAGACAGAGAGCGAAACCATCGATAAGATTATCGGTGTAGTTGACTCCCCGATTGATAATGTAGGGGGGTTCGCGATAGCCCCTAAGGTAGAAGAAAAGGCTGAAGAAGCGCCGGTGAAGGTTGAGCCTAAGCCGGAAGTAAAAAAGGAACCGGAAGAACCTAAGCCAAAAGCTAGTGTAGAAGACTTCGACGACATAGAAGAAGCACTAGATAACTTAGATTTTGACGATTAACATTCAAGTAAAAAAGGAGAAACACCATGGCTGAAATAGCTAATTATTCGTTTAACAACGTAAAAGTAATGTGGACTAAACTGCAAGCAGACAAACCCGAAGCACCATACCAAGGGGAAGGCACTAGTAATTGGACAATCCAAGTGGTACTAGACGACGCTCAAGCAGACAAGTACAAAGACACGGGCTTATTCCCTAAGTTCAAGAGAAACCAAGAACACGACCTAGTACTAGAAGACGGGCTTAAGCAAGTGAAGCTTAAGAAGTCATCTACGTTTGGTGTAGGCGGTAAACCGAAGCGCCCTGTAGTAGTTGTAGACATCTACGGCAACCCGATAACTGACCTTATAGGTAACGGTTCGGTTTGTAATGTGCAGTGTTCAGCACACGTTTGGTCAAGAGACGGTAAGCAAAACACGTCACTAGAACTACAAGCGGTACAAGTTGTAGAGTTAGTAGTCTACGACGAAAACGGTGGCGGTGATGACGAAGTAGAACTAAAATTCGACTTCCAGAAGCAAAAGAAGGTTGACATTAAAGACGTTAAAGCCCCAGTAGAAACGGACAACATCAACGAAGCCCTAGATGGTTTAGACTTCGACGACTAAGTGCGGTAATACGGAAGCCGGGGTTCGCCCCGGTTTTTTATGCTCTATAAAAAGTCCACCGTGGACTTTTTAAACTAACTAGGTGGAACATGGGGATTCAACAATTTTTAGAATTAGTACTACCGGACAGCGGGGCGAAGATAATAGCCTTAGCTACACCAACAGGCAAAGGTGGCGTTTGGTTTAAGTACAAGAAGTACGATAGCGCTAAGGACGCGGCGCTAGCAGCTGAGTTCTTCGACGACCAAGGTGAGACAGTTTACTTCGCAGTGAACTCTTTTGGTGATTGGTACGACGATGAACGAAAAAAGAAGAAGCGCATACGAACCCAAGAAAACGTGGTGGCGTGCCGTTCGTTGTTCGACGACTTCGACGTTGGTGGCGACGGTAAGAAAAAGTACGCTACTAGGGAAGAAGCGCTAGCAGATATCGTTCAGTTAGCCAAGGTGTTACAACTTACCCCTACGATAACTTCGTCGGGCGGTGGGTACCACTGTTACTTCTCGCTAGATGAAGACGTTACCTCAGATGTATGGAAGGAACTGTCTGCTCTCAAGAGGGACGTCACGACTCATATGGGGCTAAAGGCTGACAGGGCTGTTGACATGGATAGCGCTCGGATACTACGACCGGTCGGTACTCATAACCGTAAGACTAACCCTCCCGTTGAGGTTAAGTTAGTCAAGCTAGGTAAGCAGTACCCTGCGGAAACAATACGTGAAAAACTCCAAGGGTACATCAAGGACAACGACGTACAGCCTGCGCCTACTAACAACTATGACAAGAGTAAAGGGGCTAACCCGTTCGCTGCGGCGCTAGGAGATTACCCTACGGCAGACGCCAATGTAATTGCAGAGCACTGTAAGGCTATCCGCGAGTTCCGCGATAAGAAAGGTGACATACCTGAGCCTCATTGGCACAGAGCCATTGGTGTGGTTAAGCACTGTGAGAACGGTACGGAACTAATACACGAGTGGAGTAAAGGGTACAAGGGTTATACGTTTGAAGAAACCCAAGCTAAGATTGACGAGTGGGAGTTCGGACCTACTTCATGTGCTGAGATGGACAAACACATCGACTGTGCTAGTGATTGCGCCATGGCTGACAAGTGCAAGTTCTCAATACAGTTAGGCAACAAGGAACAAGCAGAGTCCGCTAAGGACGAAACGGAAACGGACGACGAACAGCCTGCGACAGTACCGGTAATAGAAGGGCAGAAAATTCCATATTGGCCGATGACCGGCTATCGTTGGAACGGTAAGTCATTGTCTAGGTCGATCAAGGACGACGATGGAGTTGTACACTGGAGACCGTTCTGTAGGTCGTTCATATACCCTATCAACCGTATACAAGACTCCGAGGGCACTTGGGTAATTCAGTGGCGTGCCAAAGAAAAGAATGGCAGGTGGCGTGAGTTCTTCATGCCCACCTCAGAGTTAGCGTCAACGGATATGATGGCAAAGACTCTAGCGTCGCACGAAGTCTTCTTAATGAGAACAAATAAATCAAGGAACGACATGGCTGAATTTGCAGAAGGTCTCATCGAAACCCTCCAAGCGTGGCGTATGGAAACCAAAACATACAAGCAGTTTGGTTGGACCGAAGACAGAAAAGGTTTCGTAATAGGAACCAACATGATTAAGCTAGAAGGCGAGGAAGAAGTACTATGCGACGAGGATATGCCGGCGGACGTAGTTGTTAACTTCGGAACCTCCGGAACCTTAGAACAGTGGACGGCTAACATAGACACGCTGTACAACAGACCGGGAGCAGAGCCGTTTCAGTTCGCGGTGTGCCACTCGATGGGTTCTGTACTTGTTGAACTCATGGGTTCTTCGAACTGGCACGGGCTGCCTCTCGCTTTTACTGGGTATGGTGGCACGGGTAAATCTACAGCGGCTAAGATAGCGTGTGGTTTCTACGGCAACCCTGCGTACATGGAGCGCCAAACGGGCGAACAAGGTTCCACACTAAACGCTGTGATTAAACGTATCGCTATTATGGGCGCCGTACCTATGCTGCTCGACGAGTTCTCCGGTCGAGCGCCCGACGAGTTGACTAGAACGGGTTACGCCCTGGCTAACGGACGAGACAAAGAGCGCCTTGGTTCCAACGGTAAATTTAGCACAGTTGGTGGTCAGTGGTTTAAGAATAGTTTTATCACGTCGAACGACTCGTTACACGAGAACATTAGTAAACTACCTGCGGGCTTCAGAGTTGAAGCGACGCAGTTGCGCTTCTTCGAGATACAACTACCCGAGAACTTTAGAGCCGATGTATTCCCAGACATAACACAGTCGTTTGTAGAAGACCACATGGACAACGTCTACGGCGAAGCGTGCCGACCTTTCATTAGGTTTGTTATTAAGCACCATGACTGGGTGCGTAGGCAAATAACCGCTGCTCGTGGTAAATTTAATCCAAAGTCTAGCGACGACAACAAAGAGCGTTTCTACAGAGACACTATCGTAACTGCTATAGTGGCCGGTAAGATTGCTGAGAAGATAGGGTTAATATCTTTTGACATAGCGGGCATGAAGAAGTGGGCACTGGAACAAATTGTTCAGATGCGCGAGAGCCGTAAAGAAAGTAACACAGATATTAGTGAGCACATCGCTCAGTTTATCTCGACGCTTCCGGGACGACTCATCATTACGCTTAGGTTCGGTGACGCAAGAGCCAAGAAAAAGGAAATGCCTTTAGAACATTTAAGGGCGCCAGCAGTTGGTAGAGTTTGTACCGAAGATAAGAAGGTGTACATAATGTCTAAGGCTGTTAACGATTGGTGTAAAGAACACGGTGTGGCTCCAGCTGCCATGAAAGAGGAACTAGACCGCGGCGGGTATTTAATATACCACGCAGATGGTAAGCCTGCAGCTAAGTGCTACATAGGTTCGGGTACTACAGTTCCAAGTGGACAAACACGATGCTACGAGTTCAACTATGGCAAACTGTTCGGCGACAACGCCCCTTTGAACTTGGTTGAAACCGACGAAGGTGTAGCCACTGAGACGCTGTTAGATGTAGAGTAATTTCGCGAGAGGGGTTTTTCATGTTATGTTTTTCCCCACGCGAAGGTGCCAGCAGGAGGTGTGCCGTTAAAAAACGCCTGCAGTTGGGGGACTTCCACCTAGCCTTTCGTATTAGGGAGGCGATTTCCAGGGGGTGTGACCTAGCCGACTAGCCGACGAGACGGGCTACCTACTTCTTGACATCCACTATAAGAATAACGCGGTCGCTATCACTTTCGTTAGCCGCCTCGTGCTCTATAGTGTCGTCAAATAATACAGCTTCCCCCTTTTTCCAGTGGTGTGTTTCTTCCCCAACACGTATCCAACATTTAGGAGGGCATATCAACCCTAGGTGTAGTCTCCATACCGAGTCGGTGTAACCTACGTGAGGTGTTATAACACAGCCCGCTTTCAAAACAGAAAATCCAGCTATGAATACTCCAGGAATACTGTTTATTATCTCAGTAGTTTTAGGGCACTCGTTAAGCAGGTCTTCGCCTTGGAACTTTATACCATACGCTTCCCACTTGCCATTGTGTAGGTGCGCCTCAGGCCACTGTTTTGTTTTGGATGACACCTTTAGGTACTCAGCCAAGATGACTTCGACGTTATCGGTAAGTTTTCTTATGGGTTTATAGTCTTCTGCAGTGTGAAACATTTTTCTCCTCAAAAAAGAAAGGCCCGGAAAAAGAGGAAACCGAGCCTTTAGTGGTACTGTTTAGCCTGTACCAAGGCAGCGAACTATTCGGTTCCCAAACTACGTCTGGAGTTGCGTTCCCGTTTCCCTTGTTTCCTAGAAGCCCCTAATAGGGACCTAATAGAAGTTCGTTTAAGGGCCTTGTAATCATTGTTGAAGAACGGTCTTACTTTGTCCTTAGCGTCCTGTAACTCGTGGAACTCTGTTTCAAGCACGGCCATCTTCTTGAAGTCACCTGCTTCATCAGCATCCATGTACTGGTTCCTAATGTCAGACTGAGCTTCGCTGAAGTACTCTTTCAGCTCGTACTGTTGACCGTAGGTCCACTTAATCTTACTCAAGTCAGCGGCAGGAATACCTAGTGCGTTTGCTAGTAAAGGTAACTTACTAAAGTGACTAGGGTCAGCCACTAGGTCTCCGTTTCTAAGCGAGTAACCTTCGGTTCCAATTCTCCACGACTCCATGATTGTTTTAATGCCTTTAGGCATAGCGGACTCAACGGCACGGTACGCGTTTCCTTCAGAGGCGAACTCTGCGGAACGAATTGCGCTGGACGCTGTGCTACCAGTTGGGCCTAAGAAGGTACCAAAGAACGCGTCTCTAAGTCCTTCTTGAGACAACTCTAGGTCTATGAACGGTGCTGGGTGAAATATTTTGTCTTGGCTTAATTTGGTTGACATGTCTATGCCTATTATAGAAGGCAGTCCCCTAGATATTAGGTTCGCTAACTCCGGGTCGTCAATGTACTTACCGATAATACGTTCGATGTCTTCCGGCTCTTCACCACCAGAGAATAAGGAGAACGCTCCAGCTACTACACCAATGAAAGGAAGGCCTCTAACACCTCCAAACATACCTGCGTGCATTAGCATGTATCTTAGGGTCTTGTACCCCACTGCTTTTTCTTCCGCAGTTGACCCCGCCCACGCGGCTTTCGCTGCATTGGCGTAAACCCAACCCATCATGAATTGATACTTACGGTACTGAACCATTAGCTTAGGAAGTCGTTTAAGAAGTCTTGGGGCGTCCGTGTTAGAGAAGTCACCTTGTGTATCTTGAACAATCTTCATAGCGAACTGAGAAGGCGTCATACCTAGGTGTTTAATCTTACCCGGTTGCTTAATCGCCATATCGTGGGCTGCTACAGCTGTAGACACACGATTGTACATCTCTACTACTCTAGCTGCTTGGTACAGTCGGTGTGTTACATCACTAGCAGCACCGCTCGCTTTGTTGAGTACATCAGAGCCAGTGTTAAGTCTAGTAAACTCAGCTAGGTCTTGTTCCATACCAACGTCTAATAGCTTTCGGTCCTGCAGCATTTTGAACAACTCTTTGTACTTAGGGTCTAGCTTAGAAAAGTCAATTTCCGCTTGTCTGTGTAAGAACTTACCGTTTTGTTTTTTAAACGTAACCACGTCTCGCGCTACTTGGTACCCCGTGCCAAACATAGGCAACAGAGCTTTCATAGTCCCTTTGTAATCCCCAAACGTAGCGGCCAGTACAGGTACAGTAACCATCAGCGGTTGAGTGGCGTTTGTAAAGTGATAGCCCACGCTTGATGTAAGCATCCACACAGTATTAAACGCCGCTATAGTGTTTGCTATTGGTGTCTCCTTACCCTCTAACATAGATGTGTAGTGCGACACTAACATGTTGTACACCGGTACTAGTTCCTCAGGGTCAGTCTTAGCTTCTTGCTCCGCATTTACTAGCGCCGCGGCTATATCAGCGCCATGCTCCATCTGAGAAATTAAGTTAGCTTCGGCTCTTGAATGAGATAAAAACGAGCGAATCATGTTAGACTCGAACCCAGCTATACCTTCTCGCTTGGCTTGGGACTCCCTTGCGTTACTCTCATCTAGCGAACTCATGTACATTTCTTGTACCAAAGACTCCATGGCTTTGTATGCCGTTGGGTCTATGTTAGAAGCCTTCATGGTGCCTAGTACTTTACTAAGAACCTTGTGGTTAGACACGTTGCCTTCACTCACCGTTTTAATCTTTTCTGTAGTAGTGGCGCTCTCGTACAACGCTTTCTTTTCTTTCTTGAATCTACTAGCTTCGCCTATAGTGTCGAAGAACTTAACTACGAAGTGCGCTTCTTTAGCGCGAAGGTTATCTACGCGACGTTTGTTTATTTTGTTGGCTCGTAGCTCGTACGCTTTCTCTGCTTTAATTAAGGCTCCAGACTTAAGGGTCGTAACGTAGCTACCAAAACGTTTCAGAGGTGCGTATGGGCCGTCTAGAACTCCAGTGTGGAAGAACGCGTCACTTACGCCTTTAGCCTTAGCAATAGCGCGCTTACGCTGTATCATAGTTTCGCCGTGGGCGAATACGTCTTTAACTAGTTGCTGTTCAGGTGGCCGTAAAGCGTCGAACCGCTTACTCATTTCCTTGTCGACTTTTACTTTTCTACCTTTAAACTTAGGGTCATAACCCCAGGCTCTATCCAAAGTAGAGTCAGCAATAAATTTGTTTACAACAGCTAGACGCTCATCGGACATCTCACGGGCTTGCACCGCAACACCCTCTACGTGCCTCTTAATTTGGTTTGCTGTTTCTTCGGCCTTCAGTATTAAGTTAAACCAAATAGAAGCACCGGGCATCTTAATTTTGTTCTCTTCAATAAACTGATGCAAGAACTTGTTTTCGTTGGAAGCTCGTTTCATTATGTTACTGAACGTCTCCCAATGTTGGATACCCGTGTCGCCAAACACAGCCTTAATAGTCTTTCTAGTATTGCTAAGGTCTTTTTTGTTCTTTTTTGGGTTAATGGACTCTTGCGAACGAGCGGCTTGGTTCGCGTCTTTTCGTAGCCTTTTAAGGTCTTTCGCGTCACGGGCTTCTCTTTTGAACCCTATACTAATCTCGCGGCTAGCGGAACCAAACTCGTCCATTGCTTCCCGCGCGGCTCCTAGCGATAAGTCCAACAAGTCCTCAACAGTCAACTCTGCAACTCCGGCCCTAGACATCCCTAACTTTTGTAGAGCTTTTCTAAACGAGGATACGATTAGAAAAGCTATGTTTTCTACGCTACCTTGCTTAGCGACAGCGGAGGGCTCTACTCCAGCTTCTACTGCGTACTGTATGAAGTAAGCGATGGTTTCAGACTCTATAGTACTACCGGGGATGGTTTTACCTTCTTCCTTCGCTCTAGCTCTAATGCGGGCCAGTTGTTCCGACACTCTACCGGCAATAGCTACTGGGTCTTTAGGGTCCAGACTTCCGTCTTTCATTAGAGGTAACGTAGGCTGGTCGGATACCATCCAAGTTTCAATTTTACCTATTACGTGCTCCAAGTCTAAGTCGGAAAACAAGCTTTCCAAACCTAGATGCACTCCTACTTCGTGCAGGAACAGCGCTAACTCGGTACCCTCTTCGATGTTTTCCATAACGAATACCACGTCTTCATCCAAACCGGTGGCGGTTTGCTGGGTTCTATAAACACCACCCACGCCCGTAGAAGTTGGTGTGTCATTTGGGAACAAAGCGTTAAGCTCCGCCACCGTATCCACGAAGTGGAAGTGGTCACGTATGAGTTTAGGTACAGCCCCCTTATTAAACAACATACTTAGTAGGCTGTCGAACTTCATAGCCTTCTTATTGTTTTCGGCAGTAGCCTTCGGTTTACGCATAGCCGCAATGGCGTTCGCAGCGTCTGAGAAGCTTTCTTTACGCTCCGCTTTCGCTTTCTTCTCCGCTTTCGCTAGCTTAGATACTTCCGCACGGAAACCAGGAAAGTCTCGGGCCTGTAGCATTTCAGACAACGTAGGGTGGTCTAAGAACCAGTCGTCACTCTTTAGCGTTTTGTTTGCAAACGCTATGGCGTTGTCCCTAGCGGCGGCCGTGGACTCCTCTTTCTTAATCACATCCTTAGTTGACTTGTGCGAGCGCCCATCTTCCAAAGCTTTAGCGATGTCGGTTATCTCGGACTCAAACGCTTTGTACTTTTTCTGGGTTAGTATTTTCTTTAGGTGAGGGTACTCAGAGGCCCATAGGGCGCCCAGGATATCCTTCGCGCCGGCTTCCAGTTGCTGTACTACTTTCGGTTTCCGTACTGTTTCAGTACTCTTTTTTCCACGTCCATCAGCGGTTGCCCCAGCTCTTTCAGGTCGCCTATCAGTTTTGCGCTGTCCGTTAACCACTTTTTCATCTTTAACTTCTGTCCTTTTGTTGGGTTCAGCATTTGGAGTCTCTCCTTTTTGGTTACTAAATTTATCGTTAATTACTTGAGCGTCTTCTACTAGAGCCGAAGGGTCTCCCTTTTCCATAGCAAGGCCCACAGCGTTAATCCAAGCGTACTTAGCTGTTACATGTAAGTCGTTGAACGAACCGGCTTCCTCTGGTTTGCTTTCGTCCCAAGATTCTTGTATTTGTTTAGCCATACCTTTGTCCCCCATAACGCGGGAGACTAAACCCTCTTGCCCCTTACGAGACTTGTTAATCCTAGCTTGGTCCTCAGTTTTTCCTTTCGCTTCCGCGTTCTTGGCAACTAGGGCTTTTCCCTTTTTGTCTGGAGACGCAACGCCTTCTATAGCACGGGTACCCCCTGCTGCGACGCTGCCCATACCATGGTCAAACACGTCTACTACGTCGTCGTTTGACGTCTCGTCAGCGTCGGCTACTACTTTTTTAGTTTCGTTTTCGTTTGGAACGAACCCTTCTACTTCAGCTGTTTGGGCATCTTCGTTATCAACCGAGGCTTCCCCAAGGGTCTTGCCATCTTCAGTTCGCAACTTAGTAGCTTTTAGTTGTTCTTTAGTACCTTCACCTGCAAATTCGGTGAAGTATCCCATAATAGATTTAACAGCAGCGTCTGCTGTCGAGCGACCTTTAAGGCCTGCGGCTTTAGCGATAGCTGCGGAGCCGGTTTTACCGTCTCCATAGAAGTACTCACCTAGTGTATCAGTTTCGATAGCATCAAGGATTACATCCAGTACCTTCACCTGTGTGTTGGTTAACTCAATTTCACCACTAGCCACCGCGGCTGCTATTTTAGCGCCTACGTCCTTAGTCGCTACTGAAGATTTATCTTTGGATAAACCCCCTTCAGTGGTAGTCCCTAGCTCTGCTAGTCGCTTCTTAACTTTAGCCTTAGCCAGTGTTCTACTAAACAGAGTTTCCCCGGAGCCGTACACGCCTTTCTTACTTTCAATAGCTTTGGTAATTTCTGGGTACGCTTCCAAGTCACCTAGGGCTTCAGTGGCTTCTTTATGGGCTAAGTCTTTCTTAGAGTTCTCTTTGTAAGGAGAAGTAATAACAGGGGCTTCAGTAGTCCCCGGTACCTCATTCGAAATAGGGCCCGGAGTAGCCGGCTTAGCGGCTGCTTTAGCTTTACCCTTCTTAGGGCCTGCGTTGTTTCTTTTAGCAATCGCCCACTCAGCAGGGTCTAGTTGTTCTCTAGCCGTTTGTTCCACAGCGGCAATGCCACCTAGGTTTTTATCTGAGTTAGCAACGTTTAGTGCGTCAATTAGAGGAGCAACAATAGCGTCTACTTGCGCTTGTTCTTCCGGAGTTCTATTAGCTTCTACATCTTTAAATTTTGAGTGTGCATCCAAAGCAGCGAAGTACGGTTCTCTACTGTCGTCCACTTCTGGGAGTAAGTCTTGTACCGCTGGGTCGCTTAAGAACGCTTCTATGACATTGTCATTAGTGTCGTACTGCTCGTTTTCTTCCTGCCAAGCTACGAACGCAGAGCCAAGGTCAGACTGCTCGTTGGCTATGTCTAGTCTTTGCTGCTGTGCTTGGTTCGCTGCGTTTTCTTCTTCCCACTTATTCTCGTCGGGGAACGACTCCGCGGCTTTGCGTCGGTTAGTCCTAGTAATCTTTTCTTGTTTTATTTCTTCCTGCTGCTGACGAACAATGTCAAAACGTGGGTCTTGGAATACCTCATCGGTGCTAACGCCTAGTATCTTAGACCATTTAACAGCGAAGGCTCTACTGTCTTCAGTGGACGCTATAGCGCCTGCGTCACCTATAAACTCGTCGTCCTCTAGGGCTTGCGCTTGCTCTGCTAATATGGCAGCCTGTGCTTCCTTACTAGCTTCGCTTAATTCGTCTTTGGCTAATGCAGCCCTAGCGATGTTTACACCACCACCCTGTCCCGCACCAGCGAACGCGCCCATAACGGCATCACCACCGACGTCCTCCAGTAGTGGGGTACCAGTACCAAGGTTCTCAAATACTTTCTCTTGCGCACCTTGTAATAATTCTTCACCACCTTCGAACCCAGCACCCTTAGCAACATCTACTGCGTTAGCTCGTAGACCCTTTTTGGCCGACTGCTCTATTAAATTGGTAGCGGCTCCTGTAACTTTACTAGTAACGACCTCATCAGGGTTGAGTACACCCGCTTTGGTAGCCATTTTTCCGCTAATCAGTGATATACCCGCGGTTGCCATACCTGCTGGGACAGCAGCTAGTCTGTCTGTGCTGTACTCACCGGACGTACCGGTCTTCTCAATAATATTTTTAGTTACTTCACCAGACGTAATAGCACCTTCACCAACTGCGGCTGCGGTATTACGCCCCATGTTAGCTATCTTACCAAGACCAGCCACTTCGGCACCTGCTTTAATACCTTTAGCAGCGAGACCGCCACCAAACATGTAAGGTACAGATGTGGCAATTAGGTTGGCAACTTGACCTGGATGGTCAGCTACAAATGAACCAGCTTCGCCACCTTGGGCAACCATAGCGTCAATGTAGTCCATAGTAGAGGCGTCAGGGCCTAATGAACCTGCAGCTTCTTGAAGTCGTGTGGATAGTTCTTGGTTAATCTCTTGTTGTCTATCGGATAGTAGAGCCTCGTCTAGTGCTTCGCCACCTTTCTGTAGCCAAGCTGACAACGGGTCGGCTACGTAGTGCAACCCTGGAACCAAAGAACCAAGTCCAACTAATGCTCCTGCTGCTTTCGCAGTACCTGATATTAGACCGGTAGCAACGTCAGCTACATCTCTAACGCCACTTGTTTCCTCTGACTTATAGTCATACCCACTATCGGTTTGAGCACCACTAGTTCCTCTGCTGGGTATAGTCTGCTCTGCGCCAAAGGTGCGCTGGACGTAATCGTTTAGCTGTTTATCAGTTGCGTTATCAGGGCCATCGAACTCGTATACTGTTCCGTCTGGGCCCGTGGTCTCGTATGTTGCCATTTTAGGTTCCGGTGTTTACTTTTTTACACGTGGCGTTGAAAACCCGCCGTTATTCTCAACTGGTTTGTTGTTTCCGCCGCCCAAACCTGTGTTCGAGCTGTTGTTTCCGCGCGCACGGTTTAATAGTTGTTGGTGTGCTATCTCGGCTTCTGCAACTTTGTCCCAGTCAACCTTAAGCCCAGACGCTGTTGCTGCCCTAACTAGTTTGGCGTACGTACCGTCAGGGTCACTAGTGAATTCGTTCATCGACTTAACGTTTAGGTCACCTTCGTAGTCTCTACCGCCGGTTTTTGCTTCTGCGTTAAGCTTATTCGTCTCGGCTTTAATCTTACCAAGTCCAGCTTTGTTCTTTTTAAACGTAGCCATTTGGTTAGCCAACTGTAGCGCACCACCTGGAGTGGCAAAAGCCTGCACGTTGGCTCTTAGTTCTGCTTCGTTAGCGCCTTGCACGTAGTACGGCTCCATAGGAACAGTGTCCCCATTCTCGTGGGTGAAAGAATTAGCTAGTACAACGCTACCGTCTTCCAAGGTAAACCTTCTAACTTCGTTGCCTTCAACGCCATCGTTATCACTTAACCAAGAGGCTACGCCTTGGATACCGCTCTTAGGGTCAGCAAGCATAGCTTGGATTTCCGCAGAGTTAACATTAGCGTCTTTCAGTATGCCAGCGATTTGAGCGGCGTCCATGGTCTTAACCATAGCAGCGCCTTTACCTTCTTGGTCGCCGTGAAGACCAAACACCTCTATAAGGGCTTTCTTAGCTTCTTCCGGAGAACCCCATTTAGTGTTCTGGTGCTCTAGTAGCGCATCGTTTAGTGGTTTGTTTTGGTTCCACGTCATCTGGGCCGTCTGCACGTCAATTTGTTTCTGCTTAGCGTTTAGGCGTTCTGTTTTAGTCTTCGCGTCTATAAGCTCTGTGTTTGCAAACGTTTGGCCTGTATCGGCTACGGTTTTGTCTACTGTTGCCTGCGCTTGCTCAACCTTAATAGGGTTCACTTCTTGTTTAAACTTAGTGTCTTCTACCACTCCACCTGTCTGGGCGTCAGTTAAACCTGTGGACGCCTCAGTTTTTTTTCTGGTTGCTTCCAACTGGTCAAGGCGGGTCTGCATAGACTCAAAGTCGTATTTGTTACTTAGTCCTTTACCTCTAATGTCTGCTATTTTAGCTTGCATATCCAGTGAGCCGGCAATGTCTCCGTAGCGGGCAGCGTTGTCACTTAACCCTTGGTACTTAGCGGTTCTAATATCGTCCATGGTGCCGTAGTTCTTACCGCCCATAGAGAAACCAGTTGATGCACCTGAAGCATCGAACTGCTCCTCTACTTCTTGGCCCATGATGTCTCTAGCCGCGCCGTCTCGACCGAAGTCGTTTACCGCGTCGTACGTAGACTTAAAGTTATCGGCAAACTGTTGCCATCCTGATTTACGTGCCATAATTAACCTCCGTAGAATCCGCGTTTACCGCCGTTAAACATACCAGTGTTGTACACACCAGCCGCTGCACCAAAGGCGCCACCAATATCACCAAGTAAACTACCTCGGTTCTCACTTTCTTGCATGGCTATCTTAGTCTTGTTATTTAGTACGTTGCCCATAGTATTCAAGTTCATGTTTAGACCGGTACCGATTGTTGATGCACCTTGGTTCATACCTTGCATGTAGTCCTGCCCTGCTCCACGATAAGCGTTAGTAGCGTTAGCACCAGCAGAAGCTGCGTTGCCGTACGCCGAAGTAGAAGCTCCAGATAAGTAGTTACCCAAACCTGCTGCTTGGACTTTACGGTTGAAGCCTGCATCTACTGCACGCTCTCTAGTACCTGTCATTGCACCAGCTCTGTTCGCCGAGTGCATAAGTGCGTTCTGAGCACCTATACCTTGGAACTTACCTGAATTTGGATTGACACCCATACCTGCCATAGCTCGTTCGTTGGCCTTAGTTGTTCTGTTAAAAGCCAGCCCTGCATCTGCAGCGGCTTGAGTAGCGAGCCTGTTACGGTACGCGTCGGTGTCGAAGTTGTTTGCATCTGCAACGATGCTTTTCTCTAGAGGTCTAAAAGTGTCTTTGTAGTAATCGAAGTAGTCTTTACCTTGAGCCGCTTGGTCGTTCATCAAACCTGTCTGCGCGTCACCTATCGCATCCATCCTAGGTTTATTCTCGTCGTATATCGCTTTAGCTTGGTCAATTTGGTCTTGCCCCAACTGGCCCATTTTGTCTGAAGCTGCGGAACCCGCGTCTGTCAGTGGGGTATAGTCAGGGGCTTCTACATCTTTTTTACTCATTAGCTTTTCCTCTAAAGTAGTTCTGAGGCCATAGTACCAGAAGTTTAACGTCTTGTCCTTCCGACCCAGCCTGTTTCATTACACCTTCTTCTTCGAATCCGATGTGTTTATCTAGTTTCAATGCTTTGGAATTGTCAGCTGCGACCAACCCCGTAAGTCTCTTTAAACCGCATGACCCAAATGCGTATTGTATTACCGCGTGGTCTAACAGTTCTAAAAGTAACTTACTGGGTTTGCTGACTGCGATATGTGCAGTGGCGTTACACTCGTTAAAGTTGTTAAATACAACGCCGCTTACAATTTGACCGTCTACTTCAGCGCCCATAGCGTAGAACGAACCCCAAGAGGTTCTTTGTCCTACTTCTTCAGCTACCCACTTGCCAACACGCTCTTTATCATCAAAGACTAAACGCGATTCACTCATGGGAGCTTTGTATACTATTTAGCACAAGTTTATTATATATCATAGTTAGCGAGTTAGGGGGAGTTTTATTTAGTACTTATCGGCATCTATAATCATGTAGGTTACTTGCTGTGCCGCGGATATTATCCCTAGTGTATCTGAGGTGAAGTTCGGCCCACAAGCGTCTGCGACTGATGAGGTAGCTCCCTCATCAGAGTTATGACCCACCCACCCGTAGAACGACGCTACCCCCCCACTATATAAACCGTACAACATGCTGTGGTACCTGTAACAGTAGTAGTCCACCCCATCAAACTTTGTAAGATACTGCCGCTGGTACCCTTGGATACCCCCAGATATCATAAAAGCTGGTCGGGTTATACTAAGCGCTGTCAGCGTGGTGGTGTAGTTGGCTATATTCTTAAAGTTTATAGAGTGGGTGATGTAGGAACCTCCGAAGCTACCAAACACGCGGGGCATGAGCATTTTTCTAGTAGAGTCATACACAGGTTGCGTTCCTGTTGGGTCATAAACTACTACCCCATACCCCACTGGATTATAGGAAGGTAGTTTCTTAAAGAACAATAGCGTCAGTGGGAAACTAGCGCTCGACAGTTTGTCCTGTCCTCTCCGTAGGACTATGTCCCATATACCTGTACCTGCGGTTTTCACAGAGGTAACTATTATCATTTTAGCGGTGTCCGCAAGAGTGGCCGCGCCTCCGGGTTCAAGTGAAAGCCCTAGGTCCGCTACGAATACTAAAGGAGGGTTGGTGTTGTCCCCTGTATTTACACGATACGTCTCCCACACGCCAGTAAGTAGTGCCGTATAGCTAAACCTGTTAGCGTACGTCTGAGTACTGTGCCACTCGTACCCCAAACCTTCTGAACTTATAATAGCTGTATCGTTATTGTTTATAAACGAAATTCCTTGTTCGGACATTATCTTAGCCCTCCAACAGCAGTAGACCCCGCATCGGTTACTGAGTACGCATCGCCCCCCATGACAACCAGGCGAACGTTTCCTAGAGTTTTTCCGTAGTTAACGGTAAAGGTGTACGTGTTAGAGTTAACAGGAGCGCCAGCAGGGGTAACGTCGGTCCACATCAGGGTCTGCATGTGCCCACTACTGTGCATAGAAAAGTACACGAAGTAGAAGGGGGAGTGTTCGCTAACCCACGTCACGTTAGTGGAGGCCGCTGTTAAAGTAACCTCGTGAACGACCTGTAGCCCTATGCTGGTTGTGTCTAGTTCTAAGTTACCAGCGCTATCGAGTATTTCAAAACCGAAGCTCACTAGGCCACCGTAACAGAAGCAGTTGAAGGGTTGGATACATTACCTGCACCATCTATAATGTATATGTAATATGTCCCCGCTAGCGTTGGAGCCAAAATAGTAGTAGAGGTGCCACTCGCTGCTTTAGTCTGGTTGGTGTAAGGGCTAAACACCGTAGTACTCAAAGGAACCAGCCAAATCTGGCTGTCAACGTAACCTGTGGAAACGATAGTAACAGACCCGCCTGGAGACGCTGTCGTACTAGTTGGTAGAACAACATCCGACATAGCAGTGGTAGTAATAGACGCAGTTGACCTGTTGGACACGTTGCCCGCTTGGTCAATAACGTACAAATAATATGTACCTTCGGAAGCAGGGGATACGATGCTAGTAGACACACCACTTACTGAGTGGGTCATAATGTTACTACTAGCGAAACTAACAGTACCTGTAGGGGCTAACCAAACTTCGTTAGTAGAGTCCGCAGTTGATACTATAGTAATAGTGCTACCAACTACAACAGTGGCAGATGAAGATAGCGTTGCGTTGACCACCGTGTTACTAGGTGGAACAACGTCTAAATTACCCATCACAACTCGTAGGTTCCCGGAGCCATCGAACACTCTAATCCTAGAGTTGTTTATCTCTAAGCGTGCTCCTGAGGTAGCCTTGCCGATATCTAACTTACCTCTGAACACGCCGTTGTTATTAACTTCCAAGCCGTACGCTTTGGACATTCTCCATCCAGCGATACCTGAGTCAAAGTTAGCACTCTGCATACCGTCATGAATCTTAGCGTTTGTAATAGCAGCGTTATCTATATTGGCCGTTGTAATAGCAGCATTGGCAATCTTAGCGTTTGTAATAGCAGCGTTATCTATTTTAGCCGTTGTAATTGCCGCGGTACCTATTTTTGCACTGGTTACGGCAGCGGCACCTATCGTAGCCTCTGTAATCGCCCCCAATACAATATGCGCTGAGTCCACAGCTAAAAGTCCTATCTTAGCGCTAGTAATAGCTGCGTTCTTGATAAAGGCAGACTCTATGTATACGCCCGCAGGGATAAGAACCGTAGTTCCATCGGTGTCATACGTGGGGGACGTTTTAACTGTAAAAGGTATTGTCTGGGGTGTAGTCGACCAAGCGGTACCCGTGTAGTATTTAATATCGCCGGTAGTGTCGTGAACCCACACTCTACCTTTGTACAAGCCTGTTGTTGGGGCGGAAGATGCCACTGTCGAGGCGGGAGCTACCCAAAAGGTATCAGCTCGTACTCCAAACTCCGAAGTTGGGGTAGCGTCGTTATTAGTAGATATTAAACCATACCCCGTAACGTGACCCCCATTATCAATTTTTACTGCGTACTTGCCTTCAATTCCGTCTACAGAGCTCGCTACAGTGTTTACCGTAGTGAAACGGTCGCCTACTCGGGTAGATACGGTGTGGGTGTCCACCGCCATAGCGGCGTCATCTTTCCACGCAAAAGTACTGCCCGTTTGCGTAGCCGCCTCACACGTAGTTTTAGTAGCGTACGCCGAGGCTATGTTTGTAACGCCGGTAGTAGTAACGGTGCGCTCACAGTAACCTACCTGTTCTACTATCTGTTCGCCTACATAGGCTTGAGTAGCAAGCCCTACCTCGTCCCAAGCGCCAGTGCTGCAATCGCTACCGCAATCAAACCGGTATAGTTTTCCGTTATCACTAGTATCCGACCACAAGTCTCCGTCTCGTAGAACTAGAGTGGCTGGGGTGTTACGGACAAAGGTTCCCGAAGTAACTGTGTCGTTGAAGTCAGGCATAGTCGTTGAGAAGTAGCTTGTTACTTTACCATCTGCAGCCGATTGAGCGTCTCCCGCGTCTGCTATAGCTTGTGCTATGTCCGAGTCAGGTATAGATACCCACCCATCAACACTTGGAGTAGCTCCTGTGTCCTGCCAGCGAGACATTGTGTACTTCGCATTAGTAGTGTTAAACCAAAGGTCACCTGTAGACATCGTGTGCGTTGGAGCACTTGGGGCAGTAGCCTCAAAGTAAGTAGTAACCTTACCGTTGGCTATGTTTTCTACGGTCACAATTCTACCGTCTTGCGCAGGCTCCCACGTACCAGTGCTAGACTTAAAGGCCCACAGCATATTCTCACTGTCTAGGTCTACCCAGGTGTCTCCGTTTTGAAGAACTAGAGTAGCTGGGTTGTTCCTTACCATAGCCCCCGTTCCGTCGTCAACGAAGTCAGGCATACCGTTTTGGTAGTACGTTTTAGTTTTAGTAGCCGCTAAAGTATCATCAGTGTATATAGTGGCTTCCGTCCAGTTAGCGCCGTCACTTTGGTATATCGCCCCGGGGGTGTACGTAGTGTCCGCAGTTCCACTTATAGGAATCCATATATCTCGTGTTACCCCTGTAGGTACATCATCAGAAGCATTACTATAGATTGTTCTTTTACCGTCAGCTAAGTCAGCTAAAGCAGTAAGGTTGCTATTATTGCCTATCTGAGACCATTCGTACGTAACCGGGGTTGTTGCAGGAACTTTAGGTTGGTACTTGTAAGTGTTGGTTACATCTACGGTTACTCCCCCCGTACTAACCTCTGTAGTACTCTCAATGAAGATGTCATTCTCCTTCATTCCCGTCTGTGAGGTGTGGTCGCCCCCACTAAAAACTACTACTTCTTTGTCTATCTCCCCACCTACGTACGTCTGAATTGTATCCGTACCGTCTATGGTCGCCGAAGTAAGGTTGACAGCTACGGTACCATCAGTAATCCCAGTGTTTAATGAGGCTACTGAGTTCTGGGCTACGTACGCGTCTAGGTAAACTTTACCAACAGCGTTGTTTGGAGTATTTACCCACCCTAGTGTGCCTTGAGACCCAGCTGTAGGGTCTTGGTACCTGTATATGCAAGTGTCATCTAGCGGGGTAACTTTATCTGTGTCAATCCACAAGTCACCGAAAGACGCAGTGCCTGGTTCTGCATCTTGGAAGAATCCTACTATCTCTCCATCTGCAGTGGTCTGGGCGTTGCTCGCGTTAGTAAGCGCTGTAGATATACCCCCATCTCTAACAGAGACAAAATCAGATGTAGATACAGAGTACTT
>Ga0233441_1001286_pt1 | contig 22969 bp, 20 predicted proteins | sample SI_123_September_4_FD_182781 | JGI IMG/M metagenome (GOLD analysis project Ga0233441, IMG submission 182781) | Seawater microbial communities from Saanich Inlet, British Columbia, Canada - SI_123_September2016_135_MG | ecosystem: Environmental > Aquatic > Marine > Inlet | place: Canada: British...
TAGAAACAGTAACAACAAAATCCAATACTCATACTTACTAACCCCAAAAGGAGTAGAAGAAAAAGCAAAGCTTACTTTGGATTTTATAAGAATCAAAACTCAAGAATACGACACACTAAAACAAGAAATTGAAAGTTTAAAACAAGAAGCAAAGAATATAGATAGGAATTTATTATGAAGATAGTTCCGGTGATTCTATCAGGAGGGGTGGCACACACCTTTGGCCATTATCATGCAAGAAATACCCCAAAAAGTATTCACCACAATATAAACTTGGCAGATTTTGATGTATAAATATAATAAAGAAAGCTTATTAAATCAATGGTTTTTAGTAAGAAGTGAGTGCAAAAAATGTAGCTTGTCCTCATTTTTCCTGAACATGCAGAGCATTTTGGTATTATTGTGTGTGGTTACAATTCTAATGTCGTTTTTAGGATTATTTGAAGGAGGGTTTACTAAAGTTTCTCCGTTAACTATTTTATTATTTATATTCATATTTATTGATCATAATAATTACAAAGACCTTGACTTTAAATTAAAGAGAGCGACAACATGAAAAAGGTATTGCTAGTGTTTGGAACACGACCTGAAGCTATAAAAATGGCGCCATTAGTAAAAGAGTTTCAAAAAGACAAAGTAAATTTTCATGCCAAGGTGTGTGTAACTGCACAGCATCGAGAAATGCTTGATCAGGTGTTAGAACTCTTTCAAATTACACCTGATTATGATTTAAATGTTATGAAACCGGGTCAGGATCTTTATGGGATTACTTCAAATATTTTATTAAAAATTAAACCAGTTTTAGAGGGGTTTAAGCCGGATATAGTTTTAGTGCATGGCGATACAGCAACAACCTTTGCAACTAGTCTTGCAGCTTATTATCAAAAAATTAAAATAGGCCATGTTGAAGCGGGTTTGCGAACAGGGGATTTGTATTCTCCGTGGCCAGAGGAGGGTAATAGAAGGCTGACGGGAGTTTTGACTGACTATCACTTTTCACCAACTAATACGAGTAAAAACAATCTATTAAATGAAGGTGTAAGTAAATCATCAGTCTTTGTTACGGGCAATACGGTTATTGATGCACTCCAGTTAGTTGTGAATCGAATAAAGAATGATGAGAGTTTAAGGCTGAAGATTGAAAATACAATTTTTCAGTCAGGATTTCAAGAATTAAGTTCTAAATTTATATTAGTTACAGGGCATCGTCGAGAAAACTTTGGACAAGGTTTTTTAAATATTTGTAAGGCGCTAAATGTGCTGGCGAAAAATAACCCTGATATTAATATTTTGTATCCAGTTCATCTCAATCCCAATGTTAGAAAGCCAGTTAATAAGTTATTGTCGAACGTTAGTAATATTAAGCTTGTGGAGCCGTTTCAATATGAAGAATTTATTTATTTAATGAGTAAATCATATTTAATACTGACAGATAGTGGCGGCATACAAGAAGAAGCTCCAAGTTTAGGTAAGCCGGTATTAGTAATGCGAAACACAACAGAAAGGCCAGAAGCTGTTGAGTCTGGCACTGTTAAATTGGTAGGATCTGATCAAGACAACATTATCAAGGAGGTTCAAAAATTACTTAATGATAATAACGAGTATCAGAAAATGAGCAAAGCCCACAATCCTTATGGTAATGGCAACGCAAGTGAAAAAATTTTAAATATTCTAAAATATTGATTATATGGAAAATAAAAAAAAAATATGCATAATGGGAATGGGTTACATTGGCTTGCCTACAGCGGCATTGCTAGCCAATAAGGGTTACCAAGTCCACGGTGTCGATATTAATCAGCATGCAATTGATACAATTAATCGTGGTGAAATCCACATTGTTGAGCCTGAGTTGGATGCATTTGTGCGGTCTGCAGTGCAAAGTGGATCTTTAGTAGCTAATATTGATCCAGCTGAAGCTGATATTTTTATGATTGCAGTACCCACTCCGTTTCATGCTGATAAGTTTAACGAAGTGACAAACTCCCCAATTCCGAATGTTGATTATATTGTGGATGCAACAAAGAAAATAGCACAGTATATCAAATCAGGTAATTTAATATTGTTAGAGTCTACATCACCAGTAGGAACGACTGATATGATGGCAGACATATTAAAAGGAGAAGGGGTTGATATTAGTAGTGTTTTTATTGCTCACTCGCCAGAAAGAGTGCTTCCAGGTCATATCATGAGAGAGCTCATTGAAAATGATAGAGTGGTTGGCGGTATTAATAATAAATCAACTAAGAAGGCTGTAGAATTTTATCGAACTTTTGTAAATGGTGGTGTGTTAGAAACAACTGCCAAAACTGCAGAAATGGCAAAACTTACAGAAAATTCGTTTAGAGATGTAAATATTGCCTTTGCAAATGAACTCTCAATTTTATGTGATGATATGGATATTGATGTTAGAGAGTTGGTGTTACTTGCAAATAGACATCCGAGAGTTAATGTTTTAAACCCTGGTTGTGGAGTTGGTGGGCATTGTATTTCGGTAGATCCATGGTTTATTGTTGACAGCGCAAACGGCAAGGCTAAAATGATTGAACAAGCGCGTAGAACCAATAATCATAAACCCAACTGGGTCGTTGGAAAAGTAAAAGAACAAGTTGCTAAGTTTGAAAAAGAAAAAGGAAGGGTTCCAACAATAGCTTGTATGGGGTTGGCTTTCAAGCCAGATATAGATGACCTTAGAGAATCGCCAGCATTGTATATTGCGCAAGAGCTAGGTAAAGATTTTGATATTAAAGTGGTTGAACCAAATATAAAGGCTTATAAGGATTTAGAATTGATCGAACTAAAAGAAGGGTTGGATATGGATATTTGCATTTACCTTGTTGCACATAAGCAGTTTAAAGGAGTTAACATTAAAAAAAATGATTTAAATTTTTGTGGAGGCATAGAATGAGCGATAAGAAAATAGCATTAATAGGCTTAGGCTATGTAGGCCTCCCCCTCGCTGTCGAGTTCGGTAAAAAGCGTACAGTTATTGGTTTTGATATTAACCAGTCTAGAATTAATGATCTTAAAAATGGTCTTGATTCAACTCTTGAAACCACCTCTGAAGAGTTTAAAGATGCAATCCATTTAAGCTACACAAGCAGCCTAGAAGATATTAAAGATTGTACTATTTTTATAGTTACCGTTCCAACACCAATTGATAAACATAAAAGACCTGATTTAACCCCCTTAGAAAAATCTAGTGAGTCAGTAGGTTCCATTCTTAAAAAGGGTGATATTGTTATTTACGAATCAACTGTTTATCCAGGTGCTACTGAAGAAGTTTGTGTGCCAATTCTTGAAGATCAATCAGGCTTAACATTCAACAAGGATTTTTACTGTGGTTATTCACCTGAGCGTATTAATCCTGGAGATAAAGAGCATCGTGTAACCACCATTAAAAAGGTAACGGCAGGATCGACCCTTGAGATTGCTACTGAAGTTGACGAGTTATACCAAGAGATTATTATTGCCGGCACACATAAGGCGAGTAGTATCAAAGTAGCTGAAGCTGCTAAGGTTATTGAAAACACTCAAAGAGATGTAAACATTGCCCTTATTAATGAGCTTGCACTTATCTTTAATAAACTAGATATTGACACTGAATCAGTTTTAGAAGCTGCAGGCACTAAATGGAATTTTTTACCATTCAGACCAGGCTTGGTAGGAGGGCACTGTATTGGTGTTGATCCATACTACTTGACTCACAAAGCGCTAGAGGTTGGCTATAACCCAGAAATGATTCTCGCAGGTCGCAGACTGAACGATAGCATGGGTGGCTATGTTGCTGATCAAGTATCAAAGTTAATGACTAAGAAGCGCATTCACGTTGTGGATGCAAATGTATTGATCATGGGTTTAACGTTCAAAGAGAACTGCCCTGATCTTCGTAATACTCGTGTCGTTGATTTAGTTGAAGAATTTGAAAGCTTTAATTGCAATATAGATGTATATGATCCATGGGTTGATAAGGATGAAGCTGTACATGAGTATGGCATTAAGCCAATCGATCAACCGGTAGAGGGTAAATATGATGCAATATTATTAGCAGTTGCACATGATGAATTTAAAGAGTTATCATTAGAGCAAATAAAAGCCTTTGGTAAGGATAACCATGTACTTTATGATATTAAGTACTTATTAGATGCTAACGAAGTGGATGGAAGGTTATAGATGGCTAAATACGAACAATTGCAAGAGTATTTAAAAGATAATCAAAGCACTTGGTTGGTAACTGGTGTTGCTGGTTTTATTGGCTCTAATTTGCTAGAGAAGCTACTTATTCTTAATCAAAAAGTGGTGGGTCTAGATAATTTTGATACCGGTCATCAGCATAATATTGATCAAGCAATCCAAGATGCTAACAATGCTACTGGTAGAGACTTAAGTGATAACTTTAAGTTTATTAATGGTGATATAAGAGAGTTTAGTGATTGTAAGAATGCATGCAATGGTGTTGATTATGTACTACACCAGGCTGCATTAGGTTCAGTGCCTAGGTCAATCGAAGATCCTATTAATACTAATAGAGCCAATATTGATGGCTTCTTAAATATGCTAGTTGCCAGTAAAGATGCAAATGTAAAAAGATTTGTCTACGCCGCATCGAGCTCTACTTATGGCGATCATCCAGATTTACCAAAAGTAGAAGATAAGATTGGTAACCCTTTGAGCCCCTATGCAGTGACCAAAGTTGTTAATGAGCTTTACGCAAATGTATTTGCAAAAACTTATGGATTTAAAACCATAGGCTTGAGATACTTCAACATTTTTGGCAAAAGACAAGACTCAAATGGCGCATACGCAGCAGTAATACCAAAATGGGTAGCAGCTATTCTAAATAAAGAGGATGTGTATATCAATGGTGATGGAGAGACTAGTAGAGACTTTTGTTATATTGATAACACAGTGCAAATGAACCTTCTTGCAGCTACCACTGATAATGATGAGGCTACTGATCAAGTGTATAACGTCGCTCTTAATGATAGAACCAGCCTAAATACACTTTATCAAATGATTGAAGAAAGATTAATCCAAAGAACACAAGGGTTAGAAAAGAAAGAGCCAATCTATCAAGACTTTAGAGCTGGAGATGTTAGACATTCACAAGCTAATATAGACAAGGCACAGAGGTTATTAGGTTACCAACCAAAGTACATGATATCTGAAGGGATGGATGAGGCGATGGATTGGTATGTTAACTCGCTGAAATAACTTGCCAAGATCGCTATTCTAATTTTTAAATATTTTTAGGATAGGATTTATTTATAAATTAAAAAAGCTTTATGAGTTACTAAAGTGACAATATAAAGTTTTTTCAGAGAAAGAGCTGTTAATGTTTTATGATAATTTCACTCTTAATATAAGTTTTTATATGGCCAGGATATATAGCTTAAGAGTATTGTATGTGAGATAAAAATATCTCATAGGTATAAGTAAAGATAATGAAAATAATGAAAATAATAAGGATAATAAAATCTAATGAATAAATTACAAAATAAAACAATTTTAATTACAGGTGGGACGGGTTCTTTTGGCAAAGAGCTTCTTAATAACCTTTCTTTAGATGAGTGCAGGGAGGTAAGAATTTTTAGCCGAGACGAATTGAAACAAGAAAATATGCGAACTGAGTTAGCGCATGATAACGTCAAGTTTTATATTGGTGATGTGCGCGACCGAGATAGCGTGGATAATGCAATGGAAGGTGTTGATCTAGTATTTCATGCTGCAGCGTTAAAACAAGTTCCATCCTGTGAGTTTTTCCCTATGCAAGCAGTGTTGACAAATGTTATCGGTAGTAATAATGTCATTGAGGCTGCGCGTAAGCACAAAGTAGCTAAAGTAGTCTGCCTTAGTACTGATAAGGCAGTTTATCCTGTAAATGCAATGGGCATAACCAAAGCAATGATGGAAAAAATTGCCCATTCAGCAGCAAGAAATGTCGTGGATGATACTACTGTTATATCGTCAGTACGTTACGGTAATGTTTTATATTCTCGGGGATCTGTGATTCCATTATTTATTAAGCAAATTAAGAATAATGTGCCAATAACTATAACAGAATCTAGTATGACTCGTTTTTTATTGCCCTTGCAGAGTGCAATTGATCTAGTTTTATTTGCTTTTGAAAATGCAGAGCAGGGGGACACTCTTATTAAAAAAGCACCTGCATGTTCTGTTGGTAATTTAGCTATTGCTTTAAAGAATTTATTTCAGTCTAACGTGCCGATTAAGAACATTGGTATGAGGCATGGGGAAAAAATATACGAAACTTTAGCTACAGCTGAGGAGCTTAGTAAGTCAGAAGATATGGGGGATTATTACAGGCTTAGAATGGATGGTCGAGATCTAAATTATAGTAAATATGATACTGATGGAGATATGGATATTGCATTACATAATGATTACACTTCTCACAATACTTATCAATTAAGCATTGAAGAAGTGGAAAAAATTCTTAGAGAGATCCCTGAAGTTTCTCAGCAATTAAAATGATAAAAGGCAACAAATAGGAAATAAATAATGAAAAAAGATATTGGGGTGTATAAGCGTAGAAATAACTGCAGAGTTTGTGGTGGAAAAGAAATATTCTCTTTTATTGATTTTGGAGCTATGCCTTTAGCGGGTGATTTTAGGCCAAAAGAAATGCTCGTAAATACTAAATTTTACCCAATGGATCTTGCTGTGTGTTTAGAGTGCAGTTTGGTTCAAATACCCAATGTGGTTTCATCGGAGATTATTTTTTCTGATTACAGGTATTTATCGTCAATAACTAAAACTCTTATGCAGCATTTTAATAGCTATGCAAAATTGTTGAAAAATAGTGTATTACCTGAAAAGTTACCATTTGTAGTTGAATTTGGATGTAATGATGGTATTCTTCTTAAGCCTTTGAAAGAGTTGGGTATAAAAGCACTAGGTGTTGATGCTGCGGAAAATATCGTGGGAATTGCTAGAGAGAAGGGTTTGGATGTTGTTCAGGGGTATTTCGGCAGCATAGTAGCTAAAGATATTTTATGTTCACATGGAAAGGCAGACGTTATAACTGCAAGTAACGTTTTTGCTCATATAAATGATATTCATGAAGTTATGGAAGGTGTAAAAGTATTACTTGCAGATGAGGGAGTATTTATTGTTGAGGTTCATTATATTGGTGATCTTCTTGAAGATTTTCAGTTTGATACTGTTTATCACGAGCATCTTTGTTATTATTCTTTGACTGCAATTCAATATTTGTTTGAAAAGCATGGACTTATCATAACAAATGTACAAAAGCTCCCTATGCATGGTGGAGCTATTAGAGTTTTTTCTAAACGAATAACATCAAATGAAACTAAAGTAAATCCGAGAGTTGTTGAAATGCTTAAATTAGAAGCACAGTGGGGGTTAAAGGAAAAAAGTACTTATATAGAATTTGGTAAAAATGTAATTAAGTATCGAGAAGAATTACAGTTAGTTATTAAAAATCGGATAGAAAGTGGGAGAACAATATGCGCATATGGTGCGGCGGGTAGGGCAACGATTTTATTAAACTACTGTGGTTTTGATTCTCATATTATTGATTATATTGTTGACGAGTCGCCATCTAGGATTGGTCGATATGTTCCAGGAGTTAATATTCCAATATTAGATCGAGAGACATTTTCTAAAAAACCTTCAGATGATTGTCTTATTACAGCATGGAATTATCAAGACGAGATTATCGAAAAAGAAAATAATTTTATTTCAGCTGGAGGAGTATTTATTGTTCCCTTGCCAAAAATTGAGTTTATTCAAGAATAGTTTATGCCATCACCTTTAAAAATTATACTACTTGGTGTCACAGGCCAACTAGGATCATATTTATCACGTATATTGATCAATAAAAAGTATGATGTGTATTCCCCGAGGCCTCGTTCAAAATCATTACCACGGATAGACGGCCTTAAGTGGCTTTCTTTTAGTATTGATGCAAGTAAGCAGGTTGAGTTTGAAGAGCTCATGGATGAAGTGAAGCCGGATTTTGTAATCAACTGCATAGCTTTAACTCCTGACTCTATTTGTGCTAATAATATCCAAACAGCTATACTTGTTAATAGTGTATTTCCACATTACATATCTAATATCACGAGACAATACGGGGCAAAATTTATCCATATTAGTACGGATGGAGTATTCTCTGGAAATATAGGGATGTATACTGAAACTGATGTTCCAGACCCCCCTGATTTATATGGTCGAACGAAATTACTAGGAGAGGTGCTCGATGATCATTGCTTGACTATAAGAACGAGTTTTTTCGGGCCTTTTAATTCAGGACATGGTTTGATTGATTGGCTTATTTCGAAAAAAGGTAAGGAGGTTTCAGGTTATAAAAACTATATTTTCAGTGGTATTTCGATGACAACATTAGGTCGATCAATTCTTTCAATATTGGATAAAGGTGACTTAAAGGGTTTATATAACCTAGGTGGCCCAAAAGTTTCGAAGTTTCAATTATTGGAAATGTTGTCTGACAATCTAGGGTTAGATATTAAAGTAAATACAGTTAGTGTTCCGTCATTAGATATCTCATTAGACTCAACTAAGTTCTATAAGGATACCAAACTCGAGTTCCCAACATTAGAAAATATGATGTTAGAAATTAAAGAAGAGGTGAAAGCTGTTGGTTATCTTAAGATTTAATAATATTGTTATTTTGGTAAAGTTATTTTAATAAAAAGTTGAAGAATTTTGCGAAAGGAATATTAGTAAGTATGCATCACATACAAATGTGAGGCTGTATTTTTCATTATATAAGAAGGAATTGGTTTGAACAAAACCCGAAATAATATTGGCGCAAATTATGCAGGACAGTTTTGGAGTGCTATCTCAGTATTTTTATTTGTACCGTTCTACCTCAAGTTTCTTGGAATAGAATCTTATGGATTAGTTGGATTTTATATTACTTTGATGGGTGTCCTTGCTTTTGCAGACATCGGACTCACAGCCACGCTCAATCGAGAAATGGCGCGCCTTTCAGTACATAAAGATTCGGATGTAGAATTATGTGATTTGTTACGAACTTATGAGTTTGTATATGCATGCATCTCATTTCTTATAATCCTTTCAGTCTGGTTTATGGCTCCACTTATAGCTAATCATTGGCTGCAATCTGAGATACTTGAGCCTAATGAACTCACCTTTATTATTCAGTTAATGGGGGTTGCCATTGCACTCCAACTGCCTGCAAATTTATATATCGGCGGCCTTATGGGGTTGCAAAAGCAAGTCCTCACTAATTCTATTCAGATCGGGTGGAGTATGTTTCGTGGAATTGGATCTATTCTTGTCTTATGGCTAATTTCTCCAACGATACTTGCTTTTATTTGGTGGCAGCTGATTTCAAATATTATTTATTATCTCTTTGCTAGAACTGCTATTTGGCGCGTTATTTCTTCTAACTTTGTTAGGCCTCGGTTTAAGTGGCTTGTATTCCAAAATACATGGCGCTATGCAATGGGAATGACAGGTATGACATTTGTTTCCATCATGTTATTGCAAACTGACAAATTGGTAGTTAGTAAGATGCTGACACTCGAGATGTTTGGTTATTATATGCTAGCTGTTACATTTGCCAGTATTCCTAGTGTACTGGGTGGGCCTATTGTCCGAGCTGTATTCCCTCGTCTCACGAAACTAGTTGAGTTAGGTGATCGTGATGGTTTCGTACGCCTCTATCATCGGACGAGTGAACTGGTATCTGTTGCCATTATTCCTGCAGCATTGACTGGTATATTATTCGCAGGTGATTTTATTTTTATTTGGACAGGGTCGGCCGAAGCATCTATGCAAGCGGGATTAGTTGCGTCCTTGTTGCTTGCAGGTACGCTTATGCAATCTATCATGGTTGTCCCTTTCTATGTTGCCTTAGCTCATGGTGATGTTAAGTTGAATCTGAAAGTTGGCTCTGTTTCAATAGTGTTGCTTGTGCCATTGTTATTATTTCTAATTCCTAAATATAATATTTTGGGAGCAGGGATATCGTGGTTGACGATGAATAGCATTATACTGTTTCCTTACATGTATTTCATTCATCGAAAATTTTTGAGTGGTCAGTTATTACGGTGGTGTTTGTGGAGTGTTGGACGGCCGTTACTTTTTTCTCTACCTATTTTGCTTTTAGGTCGTTGGCTTATACCGCATTCTGATTCCAGATTATTGATGTTTTTTATAATAGGCTTTACTTGGAGTTTGGCTTTTATAGTGACAGTCATTAGTATCCCTAATTTACGACATACTGGAATTAATTTTTTTTACAGGTTGTTTGGAGCCCCTCATGATGGTAAATAGTTCACCCCCTCCATTGCTCAGTATAGTAATTGCTACACGCAATAGAATTCCTTATGCTATTTCTGCAATTCAAAGTATTCTGAAAATTTCTGATCAGAGGCTTGAGCTTGTTGTGCAAGATAATAGTGAGTCGCAAGATTTAGAGTTATATGTAAATGAGAACATTAAAGATAGTCGTTTTCGTTACGAATACATTGCAAAACCTCTTTCCATGATAGATAACTTTAATGCAGCAGTTGAGTTGTCAACGGGTGAGTACATATGTTTAATAGGTGATGATGATGGCGTAAATCCTGAAATTATAGAGGCTGCTGCTTGGGCAAAAATAGAAAACTTAGACTCTTTATCTGTAAGACAATCATCATATTATCTTTGGCCTGGTACAGGTCTTTCATCAACCCTATTTACCAAGGTTACTGGAGGGAGTCTAGCTGTCCAGCCGTTTAGTGGAAAAATTTTTCAAATAGATCTAGAAAAAGAATTGAGAGCTCTTTTTCGGAATGGCGGACTATATTATCTCAGTTTTAACCTAGCAAAAGCTTACCACGGTCTTGTGCGTCGCCAATGTTTTGAGTTAATAAAGGATAAAACAGGTAATTATTTCGGTGGTAGTAGTCCCGACATGTTTTCTGCTATAGCTATTTCTTGTGTTGCAAAACGTGCTGCTATTATAGAATATCCATTAACAATACCTGGACACTGTAGAATTGCAGAAAATACACACCACGTAGTAAAGGCACATTTGCGTCCATTTGAGGATGCTCCACATTTTAAAAATAGAGGTAAATATATCTGGTGCGATCTGGTGCCACGAATTTACATTGGAGAGGCATTTTGGGTTGATTCAGGTATTGCAGCTCTTCGAGCAATGGGCCGTGATGACCTTGTGCAAGAATTAAGTCTACCTAAGTTGGCTGCCCACTGTGTTGGAGGTTATCGAGGTATAACGAAGCCTATATTACGTAATATGTTTAACGGGCTACGACGGACTAATAAAAGTCAGTTTATAGGATTTATTTATTTTATTTTTGGCATGGTTAGCGGTCCAGGAAATAAATTCATACGAAGAGTCTGGAATAGGGTTTTATTGATTATTAGTATAAAATCCTGTCATCAATTTAATGATGTAAAAGACATGTCTGAATGTTCTAAAAAATTAACCAGCTACTTAAATGATAATGGGTACAGCTTCTCTGATTGTGTAAAGCAAAAAAAACTTAATCTAAAAAAAAAGGCTACTTAAATGGACGTATATCAAATACCTAAATTATTTTATCCTCACATTCCAAAAGTTAGCAGTCGATGGAAAAGAGCATTAGAATTAAAGAAAATGCACTATTGGCCTCAAGCGAAAATAGATGAATATATAGAAGAAAAAAAGAAAAATGTATTACGTCATGCTGCGACTAAGGTTCCATATTATGCTAATATTTTTAGAGAAAGAGGGTGGAATCCTGAGTGCGCAGAAAAATATTGGGCTGAGTGGCCTATTCTGACGCAGGAATTACTTCAGACACATCGTGATGAAATTCTTTCAACAGATACAACAGCTGAAGATATGGTTCTTGATGCATCCGGCGGATCATCAGGATTGGTCAAGACATTTTATCATGCGCCAGAATATAAATCGTATTCACTGAGTTCAGCATACCACACTGACTCAATTGCGGGCTGGACTCCCGGATGCAAAACCGCATACCTTTGGGCTGCGCCATGTGATACAAAAGAACATCTAGGAATATTTCCTCGAATGAAGAGTTTCCTGCAAAATATCAAACTTTATGATTCTTTTGATATGGGAGAGGCTCAAATGGAGAAATTTCATCATGACCTTTCCCTGTTTCGTCCTGAAGTAATTATTGGGATTGCAGGTTCAGTTTTTCAAATGGCTCGTTTTTTGAAAGAGCGAGGGGTAACTCCCAGCTATCCCAGTAAAGGAATTGTTACTAGTGCTGAAACACTTACTGAAGAAATGCGCTCAATGATTGAGAGTGTTTTTGGTCCTATTATTTTTAATCGGTACGGTTGTCGTGAAGTGGGGTTAATTGCTTTTGAAGATGAAGCTCATTCTGGATTACATATTGACTTTCCTGGTAATTTAGTTGAGGTTTGTGAGCCGAACACCACAAATGCAATTTGGAATCAAGAGGGGGATATCTTGATCACAACATTAACGCAAACTTTATTTCCTTTAATTCGTTATCAAGTCGGGGATATGGCTATCCAGACTCATGAGAAGTGTTCTTGTGGTCGAAATAGTCCCATACTATCTAAAGTATCCGGCCGTAATTCAGATTTTATTACAGCTACTAATGGTCGGAGAATTCACGGTGAATATTTTTCACATATATTACGTGTAGGAGAAAAAATTCGACAATATACTGTGATTCAGAGTAAGACGAATTTCATTCGAATTGAACTTGTACTATCTGAGCCCTTTACAGAGCAGGAGCATAAAAAAATCATTGATGAGTTTTGCAATACTTTGGGTAAAGATATGAAAATTGAATTTAAGGAAGTTGATCACATTCCACCCTTGCCTTCAGGGAAGAGGCGCTTTGTTATATCTCTGCTCTAGGAATAGATAGATGGTTAAGTTGAAACTGTGAGAATTAGAAATATCGAATATGAGAAGCATAATATAAATGTAGTTACAGGATAAAAGGAGAAATTATGATAATAAGATCAATTACTTTAGGAATTAATCATGAAGGTACTGATATTTTGGCTTTGCAAGATGAAATCGAAAAATTCTTTGTTGAAGCAAATAGCATGTTTTGCGAACAAGGTATGGAAGTTAGAACTCAAAGAATTGGTTTATCTCCCTTTTCTATTAAAAGTGAAGAAGATAGTGAGATAGCCCTTTCAACTGTGAATTTAACCTCTCAATTATGTAATAATCTTGACATTCGTTGGTTTGCAGTTCCTTTTCTAACAATAGGGCAAAATCTTACGAAAATTAATACGGTTGCTTTAGATATCATGAAGCAATATAAAAATACTTTTATCAATTTTATGGCTTCTGAAAATAATCATATTGATCGTCAGGGGATTATTCATTCGGCACAGTTTATACGAGATGTCTCACAATTAAGCGACAATGGTTTTGATAATTTTCGTTGTGGAGTTTCATTTAATACCAAACCTAATGGAGCATTTTTCCCCTTTATGCATCATGATGGCGAGAATGGCTTTTCTATTGCTTTGGAGCTTATTCTTCCTATCGTAGATGTTATAAAAAATAGTCAGAACAAAGATTTAGAAGGTTTAAGAATAGAAATCATGGGGGGGTTAATACAAATATTAAGCAAGGTTGATGACATCTGTCGCAATATTGAAAAGTCTACAGGAATGAAGTATTTTGGTATTGATGCATCTCTTGCTCCACATCCAGAGCGACCAGACTGTAGCATCGGGTATTTGGTTGAGTTGCTAGGGGTTAAGTGTTTTGGTAATAGTGGCACCATATTTATGGCTAGCTTTCTGACGGACATTATTAAATCGGTGGTTAAGCGTAGTGGTATCAGGGCTACCGGATTTAACGGAGTGATGTATTCTGTCTTAGAAGATCATGGCCTTGGTAAGGTGGGCAGTGAGCCTGATGGTCTGCCAATATCTCAACTGCTAGCACTCTCTGCAATATGTGGTTGCGGTATTGATATGGTGCCTGTTCCTGGAGATATTTCTCAGAATGAAATTGCCTCTATAATGCTTGATGTCGCAGCTAAGGCAACTTGGTTAGGTAAGCCGCTGGGTGTTCGCTTACTACCAATACCAGGAAAAGATGTTGGAGATATGACTAATTTTAAACATGATTTTTTTATTAACACTCGGGTACAGGGTACTAATAAAAATCAGGGAATGGATGTTATTTTTGATAGTAAAAAATCATTTATATATTCTCGTGATGAAAGAAGTGATAGTAAGAATTAGTCTATACAGGATTTATTTAGAAGGTGGATCCACAGCGTAAAAATCTATGAAAAAATATAACAAATATTCTAAGAGTTATCATCCTTCTGCGATTACGCTTCTCTTTGTCATTCTATTAATTGTAGTTGGTAGTATTCTGCAGGGTTATGCAAACGGTACAGCCCATACTTTTATTATAGCGATATCTCTATTTATTTTGGGACTTGCAATTGTTAATTTAATTTTCTTTAAAGGCAAGGCTGAACTAAGAGTATTTTTACTAACTTACGGAGTGTGTGTGTTTGTGGGTGGGTTGGTACAGAGTTATTCGCTTATTGTTTTTGATAATCCACAAAGTACATTCGATGCTATTAATTTTTTTTTCCCGAACATAATATCTAGCCCACCTTTCCCTTCAGAAGTCGAGTTGGCATCTGCGATGGAATACGCTCTGCCTATTATGATTTGGCAAGAAATTTATAAGTTAACATGGTTGCTTGGTATCGATTTTGGGCCTTATATTGGGGTCATGTTCAATGCGTTTGTAGTAGCTATAACAGGAAGTCTTACAGTTCGAACCGCCCGAGAGGTGTATGGCGATGATGCTTGGAGGTTAAGGCGTGTTGGGACACTATTTGCTTTTTGCGGCCTATTTATTCTGTTTGGTTCGGTTTTGCTTCGTGGTAGTTTTATTATATTTTTGAATGCTCTTGTTTTGTGGGTAATTATTCGCTGGCTTGTTCGAGCATCTTTTTTAAACCTACTCTTGGCTATTTTTTTTACGGGAGTTGCGGTATTTTTTATGACGTATTTGAGATGGGAAACAAATATTTTATTCGGATTATTTTGGCTATTGGCATTTTTGAGTTGGTATTTTAAAGATAAATTAAACTTAAAACGTATCACTATTTTCTTTCTTTCTATACTTCCGTTAATAATTTTCAGAGATACTATTGTAGAGTATTTTAATTTTTTTCAAAATATTGGAGAAATTGGACTTACTCAATATAATGAAATATCTAAGATAGAAAGTAGCGGCAGCTCATTAGGAGAAAAATTTATAATAAATCAACCGCTTCCAATCAGATTAGCTTTAGGCTCTGTATTTCTAATACTATTTCCAATACCTTTTTGGTCCTATTTTAATACTATTTCAACTGATTATCATTGGATAATGGGTTATAATGGTATATATAAAATACTTATTATGCCGTTAGTGTTTGCAGGATTTTTTACTGTTTATCGTTTTCTTAAGGAAGATTGGAGGCAAAGGGTTCCTTTTATTTTTCTAGCTATTTACATTTTGTTGACTATAGCTGTAGTGGTGTCAACGTCTCAGGAGCAAAGGCACTATGCTCAATTCATGAACGCTCTCATTATTCTTGCTGCTTTGCCCGATACGCGGATTAAACAAGTACGTACTAAGATGTTGTTAATCTCTGGTGTGTGGTTTAGCAGTGTGGCATTGTTACACATTGCATGGGTCGTGATAAAATGGTTATAAAATGAAGGTTCTTATTTTTACACCACAGTTCCATCAATTAGGGGGAGCGGAGCGTTCAGTTGTGGAGTTAGCAGTAGAGCTAAATAAGCGTGGGATTCACACAGACATTTTAAGTATGTATACAGAAGATATTCCTGGTGTAGATAAAGCAAAGCGATACTTGTTAAAAGAAGGTATTCCAGCTGTTCATTTTCTCGGTATGCATGTTCATCCAACCATTGTTAGTATGTTTCCTGCAATCATGCGACTTCGTCGACTAGTTTATGAGGAAGGATACGACGTTATCGAGACTTCAATGCTGTCACCTAGTGTAATTGCCTCTTGGGCATTGAAAGGTCTTCGTGCCGTTCATGTTGTCGGTATACGTTGTGTGTATATGAGAAATCGTGAAGTTTCTAAACAGCATAAGTTTTTCAAGTTTTCTGTTCGTTTCAATAGTCGAGTTCGCTACTATGCTATAACTGATTATACTCGCGAGAAATGGATAAAATATTCAAGAACTCTTCCGGAAAAGTCTCGTACAATACATAATTCAATTCCCGATAGTTTTTTCAATGTTAGAGTGAATAGAAATGAGCTGCGTCAGGAGTTAGGAATACCAGAAGATGCGTGTCTTGCCATCTATGTTGGGAGGTGCGCTGCTTACAAAGGAATTGATACGCTTTTGAATGCTCTCGGCCCCATATTGGTAAGAAATAATATGTATTTGTTATATGTTGGGTCACCTGACTTTGGTGTTGCTGGTACTGAGACAATGCTTAAGCAAATGAAAACTTTGATTTCAAGTGAAAATTGGAATGAAGTTGTTAGATTTCTAGGGCAAAGGCACGATATACCAAATATTTTAGCTTCAGCTGACGTTCTTGTTCATGTTACTAGAACAGAAGCATTTGGCCGGACACTTGCTGAGGCAATGGCGGTAGGATTGCCTGTGGTTGCTAGTAATGTGGAGGCGGTCCCTGAAGTGCTTGAGGGGTCTGATTCGATCATGGTGCCTGCAGATGATCCCGTGGCCCTGCGTCAGGCAGTTCTGAAAACATTACATCGAAATCCAAGTGAAGTAGCCTGTGCTATTGAAAGAGGACGTATACGTGCAGAGGATTTCAGGATAGGTAGGCGAACCGATGCAATGATAGAGTTATTTAAAGATGTATTGAGTAACCGATTTTGAATGACATAAGAATTTTGAATAGAAGTTTTCCCCTCAAAGGATTGTATGGAGTGTAACGTTTAATGTGTGGTATCGCTGGAATTATTGATTTTTCACTTGAGACAGTGCCTAAGGAAAAAATTCATAAAATGGTGGCTGCAATTCAGCATCGAGGTCCTGATGATGCTGGTGTTTATACGTCTGGCCCAGTAGGTCTGGGGCATGCACGACTGAGTATTATAGATCTTTCGAGTAACGGTCATCAACCAATGGTATCTGACGTTAGTAAGTGTGTACTTGTTTTTAATGGTGAAATTTATAACTATCGAACCATCAAGAGAGAGCTTGAAAATAAGGGGCATAGTTTCGCTAGTAATTCGGATACTGAAACTATTTTGAATGCCTATCTTGAATGGGGCTCGGATTCTTTTTCCAAATTAGAAGGTATGTTTGCTTTTGCTCTTTGGGATGGGAGGTCGAAACAATTACATTTAGTTAGAGATCGTTTTGGAATAAAACCACTCTATTATTATTCTACTTCTTCAGGAGTTGTATTTGGTTCGGAAGTAAAAGCATTGCTTGCATCTGGATGTATGGAGCGATCACTTAATTGGGAGGCTCTCAATGAATATCTTCATTATGGAGCCTCTCTTGGAGAAAACTCTATGTTTGAAGGTGTTCGAAAGTTACTACCTGGACATAGAATAATTGTTGATTGTAGCGGGCTGAAAGTATTGAATTACTCCTCAATTTATGATGTGACTGATATCGATTCCAGCGCCTCCTCAGCAATTATTAAGGTTCGCCATCTGATGGATGAAGCTGTGCAATCTCATATTGTTAGTGATGTACCAGTGGGGGTGTTTCTGAGTGGGGGTATTGATTCTTCAGCAATTACAGCTTTAGCTGCAAAGCATTATAAAGGCAGGCTTAGTACTTATTCGGTCGGCTTTGATTACGATAAGGGTGTAAATGAATTATCCAAGGCTAAGAATGTGGCAGATTACTTTGGCACAGATCATCATGAATTGTACTTGCGTGGACAAAATATGCCTGATGTTATTGAACGTCTGGTTCGCTGCCATGATGAACCATTTGGCGATATAGCTGATATACCCCTTTATTTACTCTGTGAGGAACTTAAGGGAACAGCCAAGGTTATTCTCCAGGGTGATGGTGGTGACGAAATATTCGCTGGATATAGGCACTACAACGTCCTTTCCTTTGAGCGTACTTGGCATTTCGTGAGTAAAATTGCTTGGATGTTACGAGGTGTTATACCAAAATCTCAATCCTACTATCGTTACATGCGTTTTTTTCAAGCAATGAGTCAGAATGATCCAGCCCTTCGTATGGCGTTACTTATGACTGAGGAGCCATATAATTCTTCACCTACGCGTGTACTAAGTCACGCTGCACGCCAACGAACTTTACAGTTTAATCCATATGCTCGATACCAAGATTTTTACGAACGTTTTAAGCATTTGGACCCTGTTCAGCGAATGTTATACACGGACTGTGGCGTGATGCTGCCTGATATTTTCTTAGAAAAGGTGGATAAAGCTACCATGGCGCATGGTATTGAGGTGCGCGTTCCAATGTTGGATACTAAATTAACTCAATACGTCATGGGATTGCCATCGTCTTACAAAGTAAAGTTCGGTGACAAAAAGTGGATTCTTAAGCAAGCTATGCGTGGTATTGTGCCAGATAGTATTTTAGATGCTCCTAAAAAGGGATTTGGAGTTCCATATGCCTACTGGCTCAGAACTTCCATGGCACCATACATGAAATCTGTTTTACTTGACCCGGAGACATTGTCATGGGGGCTCTTTGATAAAGCTGCTATAGAGTTGTGCATTAAGGAGCATATAGAAGGTAAGAGAAATAATGGTTTTTTATTATACAAACTTCTTGTATTAGCTCTTTGGTATAAATTTTATCTGGCGAACTAATTGTCAGTGTGATACTAACGACATACACATTAACTTAATTTTCAGAGGGGGTAACAATTGGAAGTAATATTTTTTGTAAGTGGTGCTCGAGATTATCAGGCAATGGATTGGTATAGAATGCTCAAAGAAGCCTGCAGTACTAAGAGGTTTGTCTTTGTTACGGATCTTGTTAGCAGTGAGGGATACGAAAAACTGATTAAAGATGATGATGACATAATTGAACTTTACAATATTGATCGGTTCTTATTCACCAATCAGTCTAAATATGGAAATGTCTGGCGAAATATTGTAAAACTATTATTTTTCCCATTACAGGCATGGCGGTTGAGAGGAATATCTAGAAATAACCCTGCTTCGATCTTCCATGCTCATACAATGTACTACATGTTTCTGTGTTGGGCGGCAGGTATTTCCTATATAGGAAGGCCACAGGCTAGTGAAATCCTAATTCGGACTAAAAAATCACGTATATATAAATATTTTGCAATCAAATCGCTACTTGCGGCCGATCAAATTATTATTGATTCAATTAATATGCAGAATAAAGTTTTTCAGCTTTGCGGAAAGCAGTCTACCATTATCCAAAATTGGATTGATATTATTGCAATTTCAAATACTATTAACAATACATGTAAGACAGAAAATGTGGTATCTATTAGGGGGTTTGCGCCGCTTTATCGTATTGATGAAATTTTTGATGCTAGAGAGCGATCGTTACATAATCCACGTTTACAATTGATCTATCCTTTTAGTGAGGATGCATACAAAGACAAGGTTAGCAAGAAATTACAAGTAGGTGATTTGGATATAGGCCGTCTGTCTAGAGATAAAATGTATGAATTATTAGTTTCTGTAAAATTAGTAATCTCTATTCCAATGAGTGATTCGTCGCCGAGAAGCGTATATGAATCGATATTTTGCGGGTGTTGTGTAGCGGTAACATATAATCCGTGGATTGATGTTCTCCCCAAATGTATGAAAGCAAGATTAATCATAGTGAACCTTGAGGATGATCAATGGCTGGAGAGAGCTATCGGACATGCTAATTTAATAACAAAAAAAATTTATAAACCATCGGAAATGGCTTTAAATATGTTTGATCAGAGAAAATTAATGCAAATTATTGTCGACAGGTTTTATTGATTTAGTGCTCTGAGGGTGTTGTAAAGTATACTTCTGGTGTCTTAAAGGTTGGTTTTTTGCTCTATACACTTAGGTTGATCTATCTGATAAAGTATAAGCAGTGAATATAGAAGGGGTTGTAAATAAATGAGTGAAAGAAAATATCAAATTTGTTCAAGATGTGTAATGGACACTACGGATACTAAAATTATTTTTGATAACGTTGGATTTTGTGATCATTGTAACGATTTTTATGACAACGTAAAGCCCAATTGGCATACTGACTCCAAGGGAAAAAAAGAGTTAGATAAAATAATTTCTAAAATAAAGCTGGATGGGAAGGGTAGAGATTTTGATTGTATTATAGGCATGAGTGGTGGTGCCGATAGTTCATATTTATTGCACAAGGTTGTGGTTGATTTTGGCTTGCGACCCTTGGTTTTTCATGTTGACGGAGGTTGGAATTCTGAAATAGCAGTAAACAATATTAACGCAATGATTGACAAACTTGGTTTAGACTTATATACAGAGGTAATCAATTGGGAAGAGATGAAAGACTTTCAGTTGTCTTATTTTAAAGCTGGTGTAGCTAATATAGATGTCCCACAAGATCACGCTTTTGTTGCAACTTTGTATAATTTTGCCAATAAGCATAAAATTAAATATATCATGAATGGCGGCAATATTTCAACCGAGTGTGTTAGAAACCCCTTAGAGTGGTTATATTATGGTACCGACATGTCTCAGATTAATGATATTAGAAAAAAATTTGGAACTATTAAATTAAAAACATATCCATTTAGCAGTGTATTTAGACACAAGATATATCTTAAGTATATTCGTCAGGTCAATGTGATTAAGCCGCTTGATTTTATGCCTTATATCAAATCTGAAGCTATGATTTTTTTGGAAAAAGAATATGGCTGGCAGCCATATCCGCAAAAACATTTTGAATCTAGATTTACGAAGTTTTACGAGGGTTATTGGCTTCCTAAGAAGTTTGGATATGATACGAGAAAGGTTCAATATTCGAGCTTAATATTAACCGAACAATTAAAAAGAGATGATGCTTTAGAGATGCTAAAAAAACCAGCGATTCCTGATGAAGAGGCAATTCATGATTTTGAATATATTGCAAAAAAACTGGGAATTTCAACTGATGAATTACAAATGTATTTTGATCAAGAAAATAAAACTTATAGAGATTACAAGAATCAATTAAGTATTTTTAATGCAGGCGCGAAAATACTTAAAATGTTTGGCATGGAAAGATCTATAAAGAGATGATAGGTATTTTGGATTATGGATTGGGCAATGTTGGGGCATTCTATAATATTTATAAACGACTAAATATTCCTGTTTGTATTGTAACGGATGCTGAAAAAATTGACTCTATAGATAGACTCATTCTTCCAGGTGTTGGTTCTTTTGACTGGGCTATGAATAGGCTAAGCTCCTCTGGAATGCTGGAGGAGTTGAATAAAGCTGTTTTGGATAGAGAAATTCCGATATTAGGCGTTTGTGTTGGCATGCAAATGATGGCACAAGGGAGTGATGAGGGGCATTTAAAGGGGCTTGGGTGGATTGATGCAAGTGTTCGTCATTTTTCTAAACTAACTAACGAAAAAATAGACCTTCCTCATATGGGTTGGAACGATATTCAAGTTTATAAAGAACATCCACTATTTAAAAATCTTGAAAAAGATGCGATTTTCTATTTTTTACACTCTTATTATTTTCAAGAGGGATCCGATTCTCAAATTATGTCCAGAACTGATTATGGTGAAGTATTTACATCATCTATATTTAAAGGTAATATTTTTGGCGTGCAATTTCATCCAGAAAAAAGCCACCATTGGGGTGTGCAGTTGTTAAAAAATTTCGCTGAATTACCATGTTAAGATTTAGGTTGACACCTTGTTTGCTTGTAAGAAACAAAGGCCTGGTAAAGACGGTTGGCTTTAAAGATGAAAAGTATGTTGGCGATCCATTGAACGCTGTGAAGATTTTCAATGAAAAAGAGGTGGACGAGTTAATTATTTTAGATATTGATGCAACAGTAAACAAGAAGAAGCCAGATTTATTGGCCATTCAACATTGGGCTGCAGAATGCAGAATGCCTTTGTGTTATGGAGGCGGGGTTTCTTCAGTTGAACAAATACAGGAAATTATTTCCCTGGGTGTTGAAAAAGTTGCAATAAATTCATCGGCGTTATCAAGTCCTGAGTTAATAAATCAAGCTGCTCAGTTAGTAGGCAGTCAAAGTGTGGTAGTGGTAATTGATTATAAAAAGAGAAGATTTAGCAAAAAGTACGATGTCTACACTCAAAACGGAATGCAAAAACATAAGTATGACTTACTATCTTGGGCTTTAGAGGTGGAAAAACAAGGTGCTGGTGAAATCGTACTCAATTCAATAGATAATGATGGAGCTATGGGGGGTTATGATATGGAAGCGATACGACTTATTAAAAAAAATGTCTCAATACCTGTAACAGCATTAGGCGGCGCTGGCTCGTTAAATGATGTTAAAGAGCTGGTTAACGAGTTTGGTACTATCGGTGCTGCTGTAGGTAGTATGTTTGTGTTTAAAGGGAAGTATAAGGCGGTTTTAATAAACTACCCTTCACAGATAGAAAAAAACAATATTAAATAAAGAGGTTTATATGAAACAAGTATTACAAGATATGGGCAAAGGTACAACAATTTTGGCGGAGGCCCCAGCTCCCAGTGTTAAATCTGGAAGTTTGTTAATCAATACTACAAAAAGTCTGGTTTCGGCTGGAACAGAAAGAATGCTGGTTGATTTTGGCCGCTCTTCATATATTGAGAAAGCCAAGCAACAGCCGGACAAGGTGAAGATGGTTATGGATAAAGTCAAGACCGATGGCCTGATGACTACAGTGGATGCCATACAATCTAAACTTGCTCAACCACTACCACTAGGCTATTGTAATGTAGGTATTGTAAGTGAAGTGGGCAAGGGTGTCGAAGGCTTTAAGCCTGGAGATCGCGTTG
>Ga0233441_1001288_pt1 | contig 22932 bp, 16 predicted proteins | sample SI_123_September_4_FD_182781 | JGI IMG/M metagenome (GOLD analysis project Ga0233441, IMG submission 182781) | Seawater microbial communities from Saanich Inlet, British Columbia, Canada - SI_123_September2016_135_MG | ecosystem: Environmental > Aquatic > Marine > Inlet | place: Canada: British...
CAGAACATGTTGGCGCACATGAAGGCAGGGTCGCGCTTCTTGCCGGCCTCCCAGACTTTCTCTCCACACACCAGACGATTGGATTGGCGCCAAAGTAATATCTCCATCTGATCGCGAAACAGCCAGCCATTGCCGACGATGCCGTGATCGCGTGGCGTCAAGCCGGTCATGAAGCTTGCCTGAACGCTACATGTGACTGCCGGTGTCACGGTATCTAGCGTCGCCATGCCATGACGCGCGAAAGCGGAAAGCCGCGGCGTATGGACACCCAAGTGATGCGGTGTCAAACCAACCACGATCATCGCGAGGACCGGTTTCAAGGCGTCTTTCTCCCCGGTGAACAGATCGCGTTTCAACTCGCTTTTGCCGCGATCTCGTTTCGTTTGGCTGCACTGCAGCGACGTAAATCAGCTTGCCAAACTGCCAAGCGAAATGGCACGTTGTCCAGAGAAACAGCTGCATAGGATGAAAAGCTAAGAACGCCCAAGCTCTTCTGGCGTTCTGTTAAGTATTCTCCGGCCCCGCTACAGCAAGAATAAACAAGGGTGCCGCGTGGGGAGGATGCCATGCTCGATACACCTTCGAACAGGGTCGAAGATATCCGTCTGCAATCCTTCAGCCTGACCTATGAATTCCCCGTGGCATTCACTCGTGACGCGTTTGGGATCGGCAATAGATGCCTGATCGACGCTTTGACGCGCCGGGAGCCCGACAAGCGACACAAATGCGCGATCTTCGTCGACAAGGGGGTCCTCTCTGCGATGCCCGATCTCGCGGCCCAGATCGGGGGCTATTTCGCCGCGCATGCCGACAAGATCGAAATGGTCGGCTTTGTTTTGCCGGTCGCGGGCGGTGAAATCTGCAAGAACAATTCAGAGACGGTGCCGAATTTGCTTGTCACGCTTTCCAAGCTTGCCATCGACCGCCACTCCTACACAATCGCCGTTGGAGGCGGTGCTCTGCTGGATGCCGTTGGGTACGCTTCTGCGATCTTTCATCGCGGTGTGCGTCACATCCGTTTCCCGACGACCGTGCTGGCGCAGGGTGATAGCGGCGTTGGCGTCAAGAACGCCGTCAATCTGTTTGGCGTGAAGAACCTCATCGGCACTTTCGCACCGCCATGGGCAATCATCAACGACAGCGCTTTCATCGGCATCTTGCCGCCACGCGAGAAGCGCGCGGGAATGGCGGAAGCGGTCAAGGTCGCCCTGATCCGCGACAGCAATTTCTTTGATTGGCTGGAAAACAATGCCGATGCACTTGCAACGTTCTCCGCGCCACATCTCGACAGGCTGATCAAGGATTCCGCTGAACTCCACATGGGTCAGATCAGACTCGGCGGTGATCCGTTCGAGGCGGGTTCGGCGCGGCCACTCGATTTCGGCCATTGGTCGGCGCATAAGCTGGAGCAATTGACTGACCATGAGGTCAGCCATGGCGAAGCGGTGGCAATCGGCATCGCGCTTGATACGCGCTATTCCGTGTTGACGGGACTGCTCGCCAAAGGAGAGGACGATCGCGTGCTTCGTCTTCTTAAACGGCTCGGGTTTGTCCTGTGGGACGATCGGTTGCGACATCGAAGTGCGAGCGGAGAGCTTGCCTTGTTGCAAGGACTTGCGGAATTTCGGGAGCACCTTGGCGGCGAACTGACTGTTACGCTTCTTGCCGACGTCGGGCGCGGCGTGGAAGTTCATGAGATGGACCCCGCGGTCGTGAGCCAGTGCATAGACTGGCTCGAGCAAGCGGGCTTGGCCTGACATGAAACTCGACAGGATACCCGGCGACGCCCATCTGACGTACTGCACCAACATTCACGCCGGCGAAAGCTGGCCTGATATCCGCGCAAGCCTTGATGAACATGTTCCGGCGATCAAGGCGGCCGTTGCCCCGGATCGGCCACTTGGCATCGGTTTACGTCTTTCCGGGCAGGCCGCTCGGGCTGCTTGCGCGCCCAGTGCTCTTGAAGCCTTTCGCGATCAGCTTGGTGCGCTGGGCGCCTATGTGTTCACCATCAATGCCTTTCCGTTCGGTCCGTTTCACGGTGTCCGCGTTAAGGAACAGGTTTATCTGCCTGACTGGCGCGACAAGGAGCGCGTTTCGTTCACGGCCGACGCTGCCGCCGTACTTGCCGCGATCCTTCCCGATGGCATCGATGGAAGCATTTCCACGGTACCGGGTGCATTCAAGACGAATGGAAAGTCGAAGGATGCAATCGCGATCATGGCTTCCAACCTCGTGCAGGCGATCGCCGACCTCGTGTACATCGAGCGTCGCGCAGGCAAGCGCATCGCGCTCGCGCTGGAGCCGGAGCCGTGTTGCTTTCTGGAAACCACCGATGAGAGCGTCGCGTTCTTCGAGACGACGCTGTTGAAGCCTGAGATTCTCGATGCGCTTGCGGGCATAATTGGCACGGGCCGTCCAGAGGCGGAAAAGCTGCTGCGACGCCATCTCGGCATCTGCTACGATGTCTGTCATGGTTCGGTTGAGTATGAAGACACGGTTGCAGCACTGGATCGGCTGATCGCTGCCGGAATCACGGTGCCGAAGATTCAGCTATCAGCAGCGATGCGCGTGCCGGCCATGACGGCGGATATGATCGACGCAGTAATGCGCTATGATGATGGCGTCTATCTGCACCAGACCATTGTGCGCAACGCGAACGGACTGACACGGTTCACTGACCTGCCCGATGCGGTGGCGGCGTTCAGGGAGGGCCGTGCCGATGGCGAGTGGCGGATACATTGTCATGTGCCGGTTTTTCTGTCCGATCTTGGGGCTATCGGCTCGACCCGCTCCGATCTCGTTGCAACGCTGGCTGCGCTGCGAACTCGCCCGCTGTCAGCGCATCTGGAGGTCGAAACATATACCTGGGATGTTCTGCCCGATGGGCTCCGTACCGGCTCAAAGTCGGCGGACATCGCCCGCGAAATTATATTCTGTCAGAAAGAACTTATGGAATGAGTGCGGTTACAACCGGGTCGCCGAGTTTCCACACTCTTCTGCGGCTCGGGCGTATCTCCAATATCCCGACGGTGTGGACCAATGTCATCGCGGGAGCGGTGATCTCGGGCGGCACGTTTCGCGTGGCAGATGTCGTTCTGATCGGCGTCGCTATGAGCGCATTCTATGTCGGTGGGATGTACCTCAACGATTATTTCGATCGCGAGATCGACGCGCGGGAACGTCCAAGCCGTCCTATAAGTGCGGGTGACATCACCGCGGGCGCGGTCTCCACGATCGGCTTCGGTCTGCTTGGTATGGGAGTTTTGTTGGTTGCGCCGTTCGGTCTCCCAGCCGTGGCGTGGGGTGTCCTGCTTGCTGGCGCGATTGTACTCTATGATATCTGGCACAAGGGAAACACGTTCAGCCCCGTGATCATGGGACTATGCCGTGCCCTGGTCTATTTGGGGGCCGGCGCTGCCATGAGCGGCGGCATCTCTGGCGCGTTGATCGTTGGCGCCTTCGCGCTCGCATGTCATGTGGTGGGGCTGACCTATGCGGCGAAGCAGGAGAACCTGAATCAGATTGGCCGGCTGTGGCCGCTCGCCATATTGGCGGTGCCGATGTTAATCGCGTTACCCGTGATCACGGACAGCTGGCTGATCGCCCTGTCGTTCAGCGTGCTTGCCTTGGCCGATGTGTTTGCCCTTCGGTTACTGGTACGACGTTCGACGCTGGACGCCGTGCCGCGTGCCGTCTCAAGTCTCATCGCTGCGATATGCCTGGTGGATGCACTGGCCCTCGCGCTTGCCGGTAGTAGCGTGCTATTGGTCTTTGCCTGCGCGCTCGGCTATCTGCTGACGCGTCTATTCCAGAAGTCGATTCCTGGAACGTGAGTGACAGCGATGGCTGATCCCACTCGGTTTCGCAGCGGCCATGCAGGGAACGCCGTGCTCGACGGCTTTCTTGCGCTAGCTGATGAATGGATCACTCGTACTCCGAACGAGGGCGGCGCCGCATGGTTTCGCGGCGCGATCGCTGATGTCATGCACGCTTCGACGGATCGTCCGCTGGCTGTCGCCATTGGACTTGCTTCTCGCCGGCTGGGCAAGGCTGATCTGGCTCTCACTCCCCATGACAAGGCGAGGGCGATCGCGTTACGACCGGGTCTCGATCCAAGCGAGTGGAGTATCAGTCAACTTGCGCGCATTGCATTCATGGCGGCGAGTTACACCGGAGACGACGCTGCCTTTGCGGTCCGGTTTGACAGTTTCTGCACGACAGCCGAGATCAACGAACTGATCTCATTGTGTCGTGGGCTGCCGGTCTATCCCGGCGCTGCACTACTGGAGCCGCGGGCGCGAGAGGCTGTGCGCTCGGGAATGAAGCCCGTATTCGAGGCGGTAGCGCACCGCAATCCCTATCCCAGCGAAATCTTCACCGAAGATGCGTGGAATCAAATGGTCGTGAAAGCCCTCTTCATCGGTTCATCGCTATGGCCGATCCAGGGCCTGGACCGGCGCAGCAATCCGCACCTTGCACGTATGCTGGTCGGTCTGGCGCAGGAGCGCTGGGCAGCCGGCCGGCCGGTGAGCGGTGAAGTCTGGCGCTGCGTCGCACCTCATGCGGATTCCGAAGGCATTGCGGCACTGGTGCACGCATTTGACATTGGTCACGACAAGGAGCGTCTTGCCGTCGCGCTTGCGCTGCAATCGGCCGAAGCGGCAAACGCCGCAACAACGGAGCAGCTGCCGTTTCGGAACGCGATTAGATATCTGCAAGATCGGCTGGCTACAGAGAATATTGCCTGGAGCGATCTGGCATGAGCGGGAAGGGCGATGTCGCGTCGACAACCTGACGTTCTTCTGAAACTTCTGTCAGTTCTGCTGACCATTTTCCTTCACGGTTAGTTTTCCAATACGCAGGTTGATCCCGAATGGCGGACCTGTCGGGGCGCATTGGGCATTCCTCCAATCGTTGGGAGCGCCGCTTCCGGTTGTCGCGTTGTCCACGACGTTGCGACGCTTCCACATTCAAATCGCATTGCAATACGTTCTTGTGCGTCGCGCGCTCCTCGGAGCAACGCTAAGCTGATGCAGGTTGTCGCCACCTTCGTTGTTGCGCGTTCGATGGAACGGGATAGCATTCAGCTTGGCCGCACACGATATCAATCAAAAAGTTGCAGGCCTGGAAACAAACAAGCGTAGGGAGGCAACCATTATGAAGACGTTGACGCTCGCTGCCCTTTTGATGACGACATGCATAGGCCTGCCGACGGCGTATGCGCAGCAGGTGCCGGCGACACCGGCTGATGTTGCAAAGCCAGGCGGAAAAGTACCGGGTGCCCCGAAGCTGGCGCTCGTCAAGGTGGCCGATGGTTTTCGTGATCCTGTCGGCGTGACGGCCGCGAATGATGGTTCAGGGCGAATCTTCGTCGTTGAGCGCGCGGGCCGCGTTAAGATAGTCGACAAGAGCGGCAAGGTGTTGCCGGACGCGTTTATCGATCTCACGAGTTTCAATCCTCTTGGATCGGACGTGCAGACAGGTTTCGTCGAGCAGGGTCTGTGGTCAGTCGCATTTCATCCGAAGTTCAAGGACAACGGCTACGTCTTCGTTCACTACGCATCGTTGCCGTTCAATGGCGCTTCGATCATAGCGCGGCTGACCGTTGATCCGAAGAGCCCCAACCAGATCACATCGGAACAGCTCACCAAGAGCGTCAAGGTTCTGATGAACATTCCGCAGCCCTACTACAATCACTACGGTGGCATGATCACCTTCGGTCCCGACGGCAAGCTGTATATCGGCAAGGGTGACGCCGGCTGGGAAGGTGATCCGCTCAACGCCGGCCAAAGCCTCAATGTGCTCTGGGGCAAGCTGTTGCGCATTGACGTCGATACGCCGGACGATGATACGCCTTACGTGATTCCGAAGGACAATCCCTTTGCAAAGGCGGACAAGGCTCAGCTGATGTCGCTGTTTGGCATCAACGAGCAGGGCTTTGCCCAGAACAAGATTGGATCGCGGCCCGAGATCTGGGCCTATGGTCTGCGTAATCCCTACATGTTCCACTTCGATCAGAAGTCGGGCGACCTATTTATCGCGGATGTCGGTCAGAATCATTGGGAGGAAATCAACTACCAGCCAGCCTCGTCAAAAGGCGGCGAGAACTATGGCTGGAAGTTCAATCAGGGCTCTTATTGCCATCCGGCGCTGTCTGCCGATCAGAAATGTCCCATCGTCGGCATGCTTCCGGCGGCGGAGTATCCACATGACCAGCCGTTCGAGAATGGACCAAAGGTTACGCAAGGGACCGGCTGCTCCGCTCAAGGCCTTGGTGTTGCGAACTACGGCGGCATGACCAAGACTTATCTCGTGGGTGACTGGTGCTCGGGCCGCCTGTTTGGAGTGGCCTGGGATGGCGGTGCCAGCAAGTGGCAGATGCAGGAGTTTATGCAGACGCAGTTGCAGTTCACTGCCGGGAATGTCGACGCTGACGGCTTCGTGCTCGCAACCAACTGCTATTGCTTCTACACCGACGATAAGGGGCCGAACGCGAACCCGGTGGGTGCACTCTGGCGGATTGTACCGGCGGACAAGGTGCCGGCCGGTGCGGAAGTCGCCAAGGCAAAGGGCGGCTAAAGTTGATCCATCCAGCATCGATTATCGTCCGCGGCGTTCGCGGGCGATAATTTTTCTGAAACCGTGCAATCCCAGGATACGGTAATGAAGATTGGACGTTGTTTCCCTTCCTCGGCCTTCTTCATGGTAGTGATTGCGGGTGCGTGGAGTTTGTCGCCGGTGCGCGGTGATGATTTGGCGGATTTCAAGAATCCGCTGGATAATTCGCCGATGACGTTCGAACTGAAGCCGGGTGAGACCGAAACGCCGGCCTTAAAAAAATTCAAACAAACCGGCACTAACGATTATCGCAGCGATGCGGAAGCCCTCGCGGAAGGAAAGAAACTTTACACGGCAAACTGCATTATTTGTCATGGTGCCGACGGGACCGGAAAAATGGGTCCCACACTCATCGGCAAGGACGTGATTTACAAGCAGGTGCTGACCGACCCCGGCATGTTTTCGCTGATCTATGGCGGAGCCAGCGGCGCAATGCAGTCGTTTTCGCGCCGGGGTATGAAGCAGGACCAGATGCTCAGGATCGTCGCCTATGTGAGGACGCTCGAAAAATGACAGTATCCGGAACTTCCCCTGTTGCACCCTTCGTCTGCGATTCCGGAGCATTGGAAGCGCTTCTCCGCGATAAGACGATTTCCTGTCCATGCTGTAATGGGAGGCTCACCGCGGAAAAACTCGGCCGTTTGTTGAGCGACGTCCAGCAGCTTGCCGCTGCAGGTTCCAATGGGGAAACTCGGACGGTTGCCGGTCCAGCAAAAACTGGTGGCGACCAGGCGGGCATGATCATCGATCCGCACGCACATATGATTTCCCGCACTACCGACGATTACGAGGCAATGGCCAACGCTGGTGTGGTTGCGGTCATCGAGCCTGCGTTTTGGCTTGGCCAGCCGCGGACAAATGTAGGCAGCTACGTCGATTATTTCTCGCTGATTTCCGGTTTCGAACGCTTCCGCTCAGGACAGTTCGGTATCCGTCATTATTGCACGATTGGCCTCAATCCGAAGGAAGCCAACAACGAGACCTTGGCGGAGGCGGTGCTTGATGTGTTGCCGCGTTTTTTGGTGAAGGAAGGCGTCGTTGCTATGGGGGAACTCGGTTATGACGAGCAGACTTTGCTTGAAGACAAGGCGTTGCGCGCGCAGATCGAACTTGCGAAGGATTTCGACCTGCCGATCATGATTCACACGCCGCATCGCGACAAGCGGGCGGGCACCCTGAGGACTATGGATGTGCTCAGGGAGCATAATTTCGATCCCGCTCGTTGCGTAATCGACCACAACAACGAAGAGACCATCCGCGAGGTCCGCGACCGTGGCTTCTGGTGCGCATTTTCGATCTATCCAAGCACCAAGATGGGCAGCGAGCGCATGGCGGCCATCGTCAAGAGCTTCGGTCCGGAACGAATCATCGTCGACTCGGCCTGCGATTGGGGTGTTTCGGATCCGCTCGCGGTTGCGAAGACGGCTCGCCTGATGGCGCAGCGGGGCGTTAGCGCCGAGGCCATTCATCAGGTTATTTATAGCAATGCACTGGCTGTATATGGTTTGAACGGCGAGATGCGGAAAGAGCATTGGCTGGCACCGGCGGCGATTGATCAGCGCACGCTATACGAAGGTAATTCGGTGCTGCGTGGCGGTCAGACGCCGCGCATCGAACAGCCTGGACGTTCTGCGGACGATCTTCAGATCATTTGACCTGGTTGTCATCGTGCTCATTCGTCGGAGCGAGTTGGCCAGTGAGGTTGTTAGCGCAAGGCGGGCATCGTTGCTTCGAGGTCAAATGACAATCTCAATCGCATAAGAGTTCGTGGTTTCATTCTGACTGGCGCGCCAACTTGCCACCATTCAGAATATAATCGCGAACTCTGATCGATATTGATTTTCCAGTCGTGCCGTTAATTCCGTAAGGGGGACCTTGGCATCTCTGATCGTTCGTTTTGCCCTACGGCTTGTCGCGGCCCCACGGGAAGAGAGAGGCCGGGAAATCTGCCGCGTATCGCCGTCCCTTCGGCGCGCGGGGTGGTTCCTGGTATGGATTTGGATCTGGCTCCAACACTTTGCGATAAAGATGCCAGGTTGCATGACCGAGCACTGGCAGAACGACGGCGAGACCGAGGAACAACGGTATTGAGCCGATCACCAGCAACGCGGCGACAATCAATCCCCATGCGGCCATGGTGACGGGATTTTTCATCACGACCCTCAGCGAGGTCTGGATGGCATCCGTCACGTTCGCATGCCGGTCGAGCATCAGCGGAAACGCCACGACACTGATACACAAGGCAACGACAGCGAACAGGAAACCAACGCCGCATCCCACGACGATCAGCGTCAGTCCTTCCGCCGTCGAAAAAATGCGAGAGGCGAAATCGGGAATGCTTGCAGCAGGGGTGTTGCCGAAGATGGCGACATAAATGGAATTAGCGGTAGCGACCCAGACAACAAACAGGATGAGCAGGATCGCACCAAGTCCAAGCATGGCTCCGAAGGATGGAGAACTCAGCACGCCTAACGCGTGCGAGGCAGAAGGCTCCTCGCCGCGTTCGCGGCGGCGGCTCAGTTCATAGAGACCAAGCGCAGCGAAGGGGCCAATCAATGCGAATCCTGCGGCCAGCGGGAACAGGAGCGGTAATACTGAATAGCCCAGCACCGTCCTGGCTATCACGAGTCCAAGCACGGGATAGATGATGCACAGGATGATCGCGTGGCTTGGAATCGCCTTGAAGTCTTCCCAGCCCAGTCGCAGCGCATCACGTAGATCGGACAGGCCGATGTTGCGAACGACAGGTGCGGCCGCATTGTCCGCGGCGCCCGGCGCAATTCGTGTGACGTTGTCGGTATACGGTGTGGCCATGGCCGCAATCTCCCATGCGTTTGCACCGGCGAGATTGGGCGTCACTCTTCTCGCGACGTTCAATCGCCTTCGTGCGCAGAAATCGCGACCACGTCAGGTAAGACGGCAAGTTCATGAAATGAGCTTTGCCAAAACCGGTCGCGACCTGTGACGCAAGCATAACGCAATTCGAAAGGAATAGCACGTGCTGTTAGGCAATTGTGCGTCTGCACACTGTGTTCCAATTTGTGAGGGCGCAGCGCTCATGGGTGTTCTCGATTGCAATGCGGTATCAGCCCTACTGCACGTTCAATCTCTCAACGAGTGCGTTGTGGCGTCGCTATCGGGTGAGCCGGTCTATTGACAACCAAGCCTGCCGAGGAACATCCTGTAGTGGTAAATGCCCGTCGTTCGTTGATACCAGCGGTCGCGACGTCTTCGCAGAACTGAACTCGACAGGATTGGATTTGCTCAAGTCGGGTTCGACGTTGCGACCGGTTAAGGGCAAGGCGGCCAGCATCGCGATGGCTAGCTTGATGTATGCCATCCATGCCGACATGATTCCTGCGCCCTAAATCTTGTCCGTAGCCTCACAAGGCAAGGATGAACAAGGGATGGCTGTAGCACTCATATTGCTTTTGGTCGCGGTCGCCTCGGTGGCGTTTCACCTGTGGAGTCCGTGGTGGTGGACGCCGATTGCTTCCAACTGGCGCTACATCGACGACACGATCACCATGACATTCTGGATCACGGGCGCCGTTTTCTTCGCCGTCGTCGCATTCATGGCCTACTGCGTTTACCGCTTTCATCACAAGGAAGGGAGGCGGGCGGCGTATGAGCCGGAAAACAAGAAGCTCGAATGGTGGCTCACGATCGGAACCGCAGTTGGTGTCGGTGCGATGTTGGCGCCCGGCCTGGTTGTCTGGCATCAGTTCGTTACGGTGCCGGCTGATGCGACCGAGATCGAAGTTATGGGTCAGCAGTGGCGCTGGAGTTACCGGCTCCCAGGCAAGGACGGTCGCATGGGGACGACCGATGCGCGCAATGTCAGCGCCGACAATCCTATGGGTTTGAATCCTAAAGACACTGCCGGGCAGGACGACATCGTGATCGAAAACGGCGATCTGCATCTGCCGGTCGGAAAGCCGGTCAAGGTGCTGCTGCGATCGATCGATGTCCTGCACAATTTCTATGTGCCCGAGTTTCGCGCCAAGATGGATATGGTTCCGGGCTCCGTCACATACTTCTGGTTCACTCCCACCCGAACGGGGTCGTTCGAAGTTCTCTGTGCGGAGCTTTGCGGCCTTGCGCACTCGCAGATGCGCGGCAAGGTCATCGTTCAGGAAGAGAAAGATTATCACGCGTGGCTGGAGCAACAGCAGACATTCGCGGAACTGTCTGGTCAGCGCAAGATCACGAAGGCGACTTACAAGACAGGCGATGAATGAATATATCGACGAAGCGACGCCACACATTTGTGAGGCGAACTCTTCGTTGAAGGGAAAGAAAGACCAAGGAGGACATTTTCGATGGTTGATGTCCCGTCTGACGTCATTGCACGTATCCCCCCGGCCGAGGTGGGAGAGGTTGATCTCTATCATCCGCATAGCTGGTGGACGAAGTACGTCTTCTCGCAGGACGCCAAAGTCATCGCCATTCAGTATTCGCTCACCGCAATGGCCATTGGAATGGTCGCGCTGGTGCTTTCCTGGCTTATGCGGCTTCAGCTCGGATTCCCCGGCACGTTTTCATTTATCGATCCGAGCCAGTATCTCCAGTTCATCACCATGCACGGCATGATCATGGTGATTTATCTGCTCACCGCGCTGTTTCTGGGCGGCTTCGGAAATTACCTCATTCCGTTGATGGTCGGCGCGCGCGACATGGTGTTCCCTTACGCGAACATGCTGAGCTATTGGATCTATCTGCTTGCCGTGCTGGTTCTGGTTGCGACCTTTTTCGCGCCGGGTGGCCCGACCGGCGCCGGCTGGACGCTGTATCCGCCGCAGGCCGTTCTCTCCGGTACGCCGGGGCAGGAAGCGGGTATCATCATGATGCTGCTGTCGCTGATCCTGTTCATTATCGGTTTTACCATGGGCGGCTTGAACTATGTGGTGACGGTGCTGCAAGCCCGCACGCGCGGCATGACGCTGATGCGGATGCCGCTGACGGTGTGGGGCATTTTCACCGCGACCGTGATGGCATTGCTCGCGTTCCCGGCCTTGTTCGTCGCTTCGGTGATGATGCTTCTGGATCGGCTTCTCGGCACCAGTTTCTTCATGCCGACGCTCGTGGAGATGGGCCAGCAGATGAAGTACGGCGGCGGCAGCCCGCTGCTATTCCAGCATCTGTTCTGGTTCTTCGGGCACCCGGAGGTCTATATCGTAGCACTGCCGGCTTTCGGCATTGTCTCCGATCTCATCAGCACCCATGCCCGAAAGAACATTTTCGGCTACCGCATGATGGTCTGGGCGATTGTCGGGATCGGCGCGCTGAGCTTCGTGGTGTGGGCGCACCATATGTATGTCAGCGGCATGAATCCAAAGTTCGGATTCTTCTTCGCAACGACAACGCTGATCATCGCCATCCCGACAGCCATCAAGGTCTACAACTGGGTTTTGACTCTGTGGCGCGGCGACATCCACCTGACCGTGCCGATGTTGTTCGCCCTTGCGTTCATCGTCACCTTCGTCAACGGCGGATTAACCGGCCTGTTCCTCGGCAACGTTGTCGTGGACGTTCCGCTATCCGATACGATGTTCGTCGTCGCCCATTTTCACATGGTGATGGGTGTGGCGCCGATCATGGTCGTGTTTGGTGCGATCTATCACTGGTATCCGAAAGTCACCGGACGGATGCTCAACGACGGGCTCGGCAAGTTTCACTTCTGGGTGTCGTTCCTCGGGGCCTATGCAATTTTCTTCCCCATGCATTATCTTGGCCTGCTGGGTGTGCCGCGCCGCTATCATGACATAGGCGAGACGGCTTTCGTCCCTGCATCCGCACACGATCTGAATGCTTTCATGAGTGTTGCGGCCTTGATCGTCGGTTTCGCTCAACTGGTGTTCGTGTTCAATCTGTTCTGGAGCCTGCGCAAGGGAAAAGAGGCGGGCGGGAATCCGTGGAACGCCACCACGCTGGAATGGCAAACACCGGAAACGCCGCCGGCGCATGGCAACTGGGGCAAGGAACTCCCCGTTGTCTATCGCTGGGCTTATGACTACAGCGTACCCGGAGCCGCCCGGGATTTCATACCGCAGAATGAGCCGCCGTCCGCATTGACAGGGCAAGGAGCTCACGCATGACCGCGATCGTCCTGTTCATGGCTGGACTGGCGGCCATTGCGGGATGGTGGCTTTCTCAGCAACGTTTGGCAGCGAAACCCTGGCTGGAGGAAGGATCGCTCGGCGATTTTCCTGGCGGGGGCGCCTCGTTGCTGCCGCCGGCAAAAATCGGGCTGGGGGTGTTTCTCGCGGTCGTCGGGTCGTTGTTCGCGCTTTTCATCAGTGCTTATTCCATGCGCATGGAATTGATCGACTGGCGCTCGCTGCCCGTGCCGAAGCTGTTGTGGTTCAACACCGTTGTTCTGATTCTGAGCAGCGCTGCGCTGCAGTGGGCACAGCGCGCAGCGCGTCGGGACGACAGCGATAATATGCTGATCGGCCTGCTTGCGGGAGGCATCTCGGCGGTTGTTTTCGTGATTGGTCAGTTGCTGGCGTGGCAGCAGCTTAACGCTGCCGGTTATCTTCCGGCGGCCAATCCAGCCAATGCATTCTTCTATCTCATCACTGCGGTTCATGGGCTGCATGTACTCGGCGGCCTCGCGGTACTGAGTAGAGCTACCATCAAGACCTGGCGTGGTGTCGAAGTTTCACGTCTGCGCCTGAGCGTGGAATTGTGCGCCATGTACTGGCATTTCCTGCTGCTGGTTTGGCTGATCCTGCTTGCTTTGCTGACGGGCTGGGCGGACGACTTCGCCGCCATCTGCCGCCAGTTGTTGACCTAGAGAGGGTGAGCGCAATGGCTGAAACTGCGCTGACAAACGCCGGACAACACACCCCAGTGCGAGCCGCAGGGCTGCAAGGCATTGTCGCCGACTGGTCTTCGGATCAGCGCGCGTTCAAGAATGTCTCGTGGGGAAAGGCCATGATGTGGATCTTTCTCCTCAGCGACACCTTCATTTTCGGCTGCTTCCTTCTGTCGTACATGACCGCGCGCATGTCCACGACGGTGCCTTGGCCGAACCCGAGTGAAGTATTTGCCCTGGAGATTGCCGGGCATCACATGCCGTTGATCCTGATTGCGATCATGACCTTCGTGCTGATCAGCAGCAGCGGCACCATGGCGATGGCGGTTAACTACGGCTATCGCCGCGATCGCCACAAAACCGCGATCCTGATGCTGGTGACCGCGCTGTTTGGCGCAATGTTCGTCGGTATGCAGGCCTTTGAGTGGACCAAGCTGATCATGGAGGGTGTCCGGCCCTGGGAAAATCCGTGGGGCGCGGCGCAGTTTGGCTCAAGCTTTTTCATGATCACCGGCTTTCACGGGACCCACGTGACCATCGGCGTGATCTTCCTGCTCATCATCGCACGAAAGGTCTGGCGCGGGGACTTCGACACCGAGAGACGGGGTTTTTTCACGAGCAGGAAGGGTCATTACGAGATCGTCGAGATTACTGGGCTTTACTGGCATTTCGTCGATCTGGTGTGGGTGTTTATCTTCGCATTTTTCTATCTCTGGTGAGGTGACAGCATGGCCGAAGTCACACTGAACGGAGTTTCTCACGCATCGCACCAGGCACAGCCTGCTGCATCGCATGCCGAAGGGCAGCAACATCCGATCAAGCTGTATCTCGTCGTGTGGGGGTGGCTGTTTATCCTTAGTGCCTGCTCGTATCTCGTCGATTACTTTGGCGCTCACGGATATCTGCGCTGGTCGCTGATCCTGCTGTTCATGATCTTAAAAGCAGGCTTGATCGTTGCCGTCTTCATGCACATGGCCTGGGAACGCCTTGCGCTGAGTTATGCCATTCTGCTCCCGCCGCTGGTGCTGCTGGTCTTCGTGGCCATCATGGTGCTTGAGTCGGATTACACGCTGCTGAGCCGGATCGTGTTCTTCAAGTCAGGAGCTTAGAATTGGTGGGGGCCTCGCGTGCAAAGGAGGACTGCCATGACAACCTACATCATGCTGGCGAACTGGACCGACAAGGGCGTGCAGAGCGTGAAGGATTCGCCGCGCCGTCTGGACGCGGCGAAGAAAGCCCTCAAGGACATGGACGGCGAGTTCAAATCCTTTTTCTTGACGATGGGGCAGTATGACATCGTCGCGGTTTACGAAGCTCCGGACGATGCGGTCGCCGCACGTTTCAACTTGCAGCTTGGAATGATGGGAAACATCCGCACACGCACGTTGAAAGCGTTCCCCGAAGCGGCGTACCGGGAAATTATCACGTCGCTGGGCTGATCAGCCAACAGCTCGCTCGTTCTGGATTCCCGTCCTACTGCTCAGCCACGGAGTAATCGCATGCGCCTTTTTATTCTCGTCACAGGGGCGATGCTTCTCTCGACTGTTTCGGCCGCCGCTCAGGATGTCTCCGCTAGAGAGAAGGTTTTCGCTCAATGCCGGGCGTGTCATCAGATCGGCGAGAGCGCAAAGAACGCGGTCGGCCCGGTGCTCAACGGTTTGTTCGGGCGCAAGTCCGGAACGATTGAAGGCTTCAACTACTCGCCAGCGAACAAGAACTCCGGCATCACTTGGGATGAGGCAACTTTTCGCGAATACATCAAGGATCCGAAAGCCAAGATCCCCGGCACCAAAATGATCTTTCCGGGCTTGAAAGATCCAAAGCAAATTGACGATGTCGTTGCCTATCTCAAGCAGTTCAACGCTACTGGAAAGAAGGCAGAGATGGTGCCCGCTGGCGGAAAGTAGGCGACATTTAATCGCCTGCATTATCTCATCGTCTGCCTGATGAAAGGCTGCTGACCGCCGCCGGACGGACGTCGCGCCGCGGATGGCTTCGCCATTCATACAATGAAATATCGGTTCGGGATGCTCGCCTCGCTGATCTCAAGTGTCAGGGGAGCCGCTTGCCTAAACGCGCCGATTTTGACACGCTGAACTATTCTGAATGCACATCATGGTGGTGATGATGAAATCGATATTCAAGATTTTGACCGCTGGTGTTTTTGTAATGTCTGTTGCTGCGCTTGATCGCGCTCATGCTTTTGGCGATGAGCCTCGGTGGCCGGGATTTGGCTACAGCTACGAACCGGCTATCGCCTCCGGATGCTGGAAATGGAATTGGCAGCAGTACAGCTGGTATGACCATTGTCCGGTCTATGTTCGTCCAAAGGCCTACATGTACCCTCGGTCATCGTACCGAACCGTTTTGCGGGCAAAAGGCTGAAAGCCGGTCAAATTTTGGCCCGCCCGCCCCTTGGCGGGCTGGCTTGGCTTGCGGTGAGAATGCATTTGAATCGGCAACAGCGCGCGACCTGAGCAGCAGACGGATCGATCACCGATACTCAAGTGTGATGGAGAGTGATGGCTGGCAACAGAGGCCCGCCCATTCGGCGGGACCATGCTGATCCAGTGAATCAAATGCGGCTCAGGATTGCGAGACCGTGCAGGCCACAGAGCTGCGGTTGCCGAAATTCAGCAGCGCGTTCTCGCGCAATCCGTCGAACCAGATTCCCTTGCCCGCGTAACGGTAGCCGACGCCCATCGGCACCAGCCTCACATAGGTGGCGCGATGCGGCGCGGTATAAAGTGAGGCGGTGACGAGTTCGCCCGCGACGCTGACAGCGATCGGACAGATCGGGTATTGGCGGCCGTTCTCGCAAACCAGCACAATCTCAGAACAGCTGCCCACGCCCGCTCCGGGCGAGACCTTGAGACCGAGGTCGGCCGACTTGGCGCTCCAGGCGCTGAACCCGAGCGCGGCGCAGGCAATAGCTGACGCCTTGAAAACATTGAGCAATTTGGCCCGCATGGCGGCCCCCAAAAGTATCTAAAAATCAATCACTTAACCAAGCAAGAGTCTGGCGTCCGGTCAATCCCTCCGGCTGGCGGGCGCATCACACCGTTCCGGACCGTGTCAATTTAACCACACCGCGAGGCAACGGCGGATTCACCATAACCCTTCCTTGACCCGTATCTGTTTGAACGAGAGGATGAGTGTTAATAGACAGTTAAAGTACCCGTTACGCTTGAATTTTTATTTTCAGCATTTTTTGAGAGTCTTGTCATGAATGGACCATTCCAGGTTGCCCAGGCAAACATTGCAGGTCAGACCCCCGGCAAGCCTCCAGCGCGCATCGTCAAAATAGGAAAGCCGTTCAGCGACCAGTCTGTCGTCGTGGCTTTGAGCTACGACGGCAGCGTAAAAGCCGATCTTTCAGCCATCGCAGGCGAGAAGATCACGCTGGTTCATATCGGCGAGAAGCTCATCATTCTTTTCGACAACAAGTCGACAGTCACGCTCGAACCGTTTTTCGATTCGACCGGCAAGCCTCTCGACTCACTCACCGTCGAAGTGTCCCCCGGTCGCAATTTGACCGGTGCTGAATTCGCGGCGCTGTTTCCCGTTACCGAAGATCAGTCCGTCCTGCCTGCGGCCGGAGATGGAAACGGCAACGCTCAGGCGTCAGGCGCGAACTTCTCCAGCGTTGGTGTCGACCCGCTTGCCTCGCCGGGACCACTGGATCTTCTCGGTCAGGAAGAACTGCCGAACTTCGTGATCGCAAACCTTCTGACGCCGGCTGTTACCGACGCCGATCTTATTCCGTCGCAGATTACTGGCACCCGCGTCGGCGGCGTGACGGAAGAAGAGCAACTCGGTGGCATGATCGCCGAACGCGAAGGTTCGTCTCAGAACATCCAGTTCAACGCGATCTGGTCAGGCGGGAAGGAAGACCCCAATGACGTGACGTTGCCGAACAGCAACGGAACAGCGTCAGATGGTCTCGACCAGGACACGCCCGAAGATTCTTTCGTAACGACCCAGTTTTTTCATGGCGCAGGCGCCAACGCACTGACCAATCTCGTCGCCAGTGGCAATCCGCCGCTGACGTTCACGATTGATGCCGGGATTCCGAATTCGGCGGTTGTCGACGGCACCGGCGCGGTTGTGAAGTCCGCCGGCAACGAATTGCGCTACAGCGCCATCGACACATCGGTCGCCGGCGACAACACCATTGTCGGCGGATATTCCGACGGAGAAAGCGGCTTCCGCGAGGTTTTCCGGCTCACGATCCATTCCGATGGCACTTACGACTTCGAGTTGCTCGACAAGATCGATCATCCGGTTCACACGACCGATACCGGCTCAACGTCGAATGGGCATCTGGAAGAAACCCTGTTTCTTGACTTCACGGCGCTGGTTCATGTCGCTGACCTCGACGGCGATAACTTTACCCTGACGGGGTCAGGCGCCTTCACAATCGGCGTCATTGACGATACGCCGGAAGTGTCGGTTTCGGCTGCGGACACGATGCCGCTGTCTTTTGCGTCGCTTGATGAATCGATCGGATCGGATCTCGGCGACAGCAACGCAGCTACCGATGACGTGGCGGGAAATACCGTACCAGACCCGCTGGGCGTGAAGGCAATCGGCGAGGTCAAGTCCGATACTGGCACACTTGCAAACCTTTTCTCCGTCACCGGCACAACCGGTGAAGATGGTTTTGGCTCGGTCGATTATGCATTCAGTCTGACGCTCGCTGGCGTGGGCCAAAACGGCGGAGTTGCTACCACGCTGTCGGTCACGGACCCGAATCACGTCTACGGCAACGACAGCACGATCTATTTGTTCAACCAAGGTGGCGCGATCGTTGGCCGTGTAGGCGGTGCGGATGGCGCAATTGCGCTCCGAATCTCGATCGAGAACCCGGGCAATCCCGCCACGGCTCATTTCGTTGTCGATCAGTATCTGCCGGTCGATCACGGCCAAGACGGCAACGATTTCGATTCGTCGTTGCCGCTAACACTTGTCGGTGATGGAACGCTCGGCGTCACGTTGACAACCACAGTGACGGACGGTGACGGCGACGTTGCAAGCTCTGCGGCGACTGTCACGATCATCGATAACGAAACGTCGCCCATCAGCATTGAGGACGATGGTCCGACGATCACGGCCGGCGAGGGCGGTGAAACAACGCCTCTGGCGGTCCTCAATCTCGATGAGACCATCGGTGCGGATCGCTACAACACCGGCGAATCCGAATCCGGCGTGCCGAATGGTGCCGACGACAAGGCGGCCGCGGTTACGGTATCGATTCCGCCCCTTCAGGCGATTGGCGAGTTGTCGACCGGAACAGGGGCTCTGGCCGGCCTGTTCACGGCCGCAGCCGTCGATTTTGGCACCGACGGTCCGGCAGCAGGCGGCGGCATCACCCATGAATTGTCGCTGGTTCTCTCCTCGGAAACGGTCGGCACGAATCTGACCGCGACCGCGCTGGTCGGCACCCCTCTCGGGGGCATGATGTCAAATCAACGTGCCATTGAACTGGTGCAGGTGAATGCGACGACCATCGAGGGTCGCCTCGTTGGCGATGGCATCGCGGCTAACGGCGACGAATATGTTGCGTTCCGAATCACGCTCGAAAACCCGAATGATCCGGCCACCGCCAAGATCACGGTCGACCAGTTCCTCGCGATCGATCACGGCGGCTCCGAAAATCCGTCGGTGTTCGATGAGCAGACACTTCTGACCCTCATCGGGAACGGCGCGCTCGACCTGAAGCTTGTGACCGCTGTCACCGACGGCGACGGCGATCGCGCCAGCTTGGAGGATCAGGTCAATCTCATCGGTAACAAAAATTCGTTCATCGCATTCGACGATGACGGCCCGAAGCCATTGAGCATTTCAGCCGCGAACGGCGCTGCCAACGGTCTGTTCTTTGACGGCTTCGTTCCGAACAACGACGCATGGGGTGCCGGCAGCGGCATCAACAACAGCGGCACCGCCGGGGCGTGGCACATTGCGGCGTCTCCTTATGAAGGTGCATCGACCATTCAGCTCGAACGCGTCGGCGATAATTATCGCGGCTCGGACAGCCCGACCAACAGCGTGATGGTCGACCTCGAGGCGACGCCCGGCAACGTTCAGGTTTCCCAGGACCTGACACTGACCCCTGGTGCCGTCTATCATCTTACTTTCGAAATCGGCGCAGCAAACGATCCGGGTATCGCAAACAGCGCAAAGCTGGAAGTTTTCTGGAACGGCACCTCTGTCGGGACTTACACCCCCACCTCCGGCGTGATGCAGACGATTTCGATCGATGTTACGGCGGCCGGTGCGAACAACCAGCTGACCTTCCGGGAGATCGGTGAAGCCGGCGATAACACCGGAACATTCCTCGCCAACGTCAAGCTGTCGGATGTCATTATCATCGACGAGACCAAGGGTGTCGATGCCGACAGCGACGACACGACCGGACTTGGATCCCTGTTTGCAACCGTTACCAATAGCGGGCCTGTCGGCGTCGACCCGGATATGGACCAGCCGCAATATGCGCAGGGCCTGCATTCTGTTGTCGTGCTGGGTGCGGCCGACTACGGCACCGATGGTGCTGCCGCCACCAATCCGATTCAAATTGGCCTGAGCGTATCATCTGCGGGCGTGGATTCCGGGCTGACAACGACCGAAGGCAAGGCAATTCATCTCTATGTCGAAGGAGCGCTCGTTGTCGGTCGCTTCGATTCCGGCAACAACGGTAGCTATGACACCGCAGCGTTTGCGCTGAGTATCGACCCCAACGGCGGGATTCTGTCGATCGCGCAGTATGTCTCGCTATATCACCCGGACATCAACAGCAGCGACGAGGGCGTCTATCTTAAGCCCGGCACCGTCCTCGCGACAGTGACGGTAACGGACGGCGACGGGGATCGCGCCACAACCAGCGCCGATATCTCCAGCGCAGTGCGTTTCGAAGACGATGGCCCAGTTGCGGTCGCGACAGCCCGCGTAACCGCAACCGTGGACGAAGACGGTCTGCAGGGGGGCAATCTCGACGGTAATCCTCTTCGTGCAGGTGAAACCGACGGATCGGAAAGCGCAACGTTCACTGGAAACGCAGGTGCGCTCAATACGCTTGTCAATTTCGGCGCTGATGGACCCGGAAGCTTCGGCCTCTCGGTGCAGAATCCGACCGTCATCTCGGGTTTGTTCTCGAAGTCCCAGCAGGTCTCGATTGTCTCCGACGGCACGACGCTCACAGGGTATGTCGAGAGCGGGAACGGCTCTGGCTTCAGCGTTGGAGATCGCGAAATTTTCACGCTGACAGTGGGCTCCGACGGCTCATATGTCTTTACACTGAAGGATCAGGTCGACCACCCGGCGCAAAACGGCGAGAACGGCGACAACAGCGAAAATCTCTTGTCCGGTAATGGAATCGATTTGTCCTCTTTCGTCGTCGCGACCGATGGTGACAACGATTCCGTCTCGCTGGCTGCCGGGACCTTCACGATTCAGGTCTTGGACGATATCCCGGTGTTGACGGCGCGTCCGGCTAATGAGACGTCGACGACAGTCACGGAAGCTTTGGTCTTCGATCTCAAGGGCGGCAATGATGTCGTTGGCGGCGTGTCGAGCAGCTCGATAAAAGGTATCTGGGCGACCGGCGAAGACCTCAACGACAACGACGACACCGCCAATACCAGCAACAATTCCATCGGCATCGGCGATGGACAGGCTATTGATGGTCTTGGCAAGCAGGGTCAGAATGCAACCGGACCGGAAATTCTGACGCTCCAGTTCTTTGAGAATGTCAATATTCAGAACGGCAACGGCGTGCCAACCCATGGCGCTGCTTATGACGTCAATACATTTCGGTTCTCGGTCAACGCGGCAGAGGCACAGCAGAATGATGATGCTGTTGTCTTCGTTTCTGTGTTCAACAATGGCGCCGTTGTTTCGCCGGATAATTACGCTGTTACGATTGACGGTGGATCGCCTGCTTCGGCTGGCGCCATCGTTCACAACGTGTATAGCGGTGGGAATCTGATCGGTTTCGTCTTTGAGAATGTTCCTGATGACGCAGACTTCCAGATCACCAGCGATACCGGATTCGTCTTTGATGCGGTCAAGATTGGAAACTACAACGGCTATGCGTTTACCACGGACAATAACGTCACCGCGACGGTCAACACCGGAAATTCGTTCAAGGTCTATGGACTAGAAGCCGATATTGTCACGACGGTCGTAACGCCGGAGACCTTCAAGGTCAGCCACGACGAAAGCGCAGGCGTCAACGCCGCCGCTGATCCAAACCCGGCAGACGACGTGTCAGACGCTGGCGCTCCGGCGGTCATTTCGGGTGCGTTTGGCTACGCCAAATCGGCGATCAGTGTTCTTGCGCCGGGATCTTTGTTCGCGGGCAAGGTCGGCGCCGACGAAGACGGCACCTATTCGTTTTCGATTACGGATGCCAATGGTCAGCCGATTCAGAACGCTCCCTCCGGCGTCAAAGCGCTTGTAAACGGGCAGGCGGTCGATGTCGTCCTCAATACCGATCTGGCTACCGGCGCTGTCGTCGGCACTGCTGGCGCGATCATGGTTTTCAAGCTCTATGTGGACACGGACGGCTTTGTATGGATGGCGCAGTACGCGCCGATCGCTCATGATGTCGATGGTTCGAGTGCGGCATCGTTCGACGATATCGTGAGAGTCGCGGCCGATCTGCATGTCAAGGCGTCGCTGACGGATTTTGACGGCGATACGACGGCCATGGTCTCGCCGGTCGCTCTTCAGATCGAATTCCAGGACGACGGTCCGACGGCGGTTGCGGGCGATGCGATGACGGTCGCCGAGACCGACGGCTCGACCGCGGGCGTGAACCTGCTGGCGAACGACACCAAGGGCGCCGACGACGCGACGGTGACGCATGTCAACTTCGGCATTGACTTTGTGGCCATTACCGCCGGAACGGATCTTGGCTCGGGCGTTTATCAGTTCACCAACACCAATGGCACCTATACCTTCAAGGCCGATGGTACCTGGACGTTCGATCCTGTCGTCAATACAAGCAACTCGGACACGACCGGCAATTTCACCTATCGGATCACCGATGGCGACGGCGATACGTCGGAGGCAACACAAACTGTCAACATCAAAAATACGAACTCGTTGCCGACGGCGGGTGCCGTCACAGCGTCGGTTGATGACGAAGGCCTCACTGGCGGCATCGTCGGAGACGGTCAAAGCAGTGGCGACGTCGCGCTGCCAAGTCCTGAAAGGATTGCGACCGGCACGCTGACCCATGCTTATAACGGTGATGGCAAGGCTGCGTCGGATCCGATCAATTTCGCGCCTATGGATGGCGCGACAGGCATGGTCGGGACTGAAAGCGTCACCTACCGCTGGACGTCCGGCACTAACACGCTGGTTGCGACATCGAACGCGGGCCGCGGCGATATCTTCAAAGTCGTCGTGGACGGCGGATCGGATGCGTCCGGCGCAGGCAACTATACGCTGACGTTGCTGAAGCCGATTATGCATGCACTCGGCGACAA
>Ga0233441_1001296_pt1 | contig 22766 bp, 24 predicted proteins | sample SI_123_September_4_FD_182781 | JGI IMG/M metagenome (GOLD analysis project Ga0233441, IMG submission 182781) | Seawater microbial communities from Saanich Inlet, British Columbia, Canada - SI_123_September2016_135_MG | ecosystem: Environmental > Aquatic > Marine > Inlet | place: Canada: British...
GAAGATTTAACCTCTATTATCAGTGTCTTGCAGGATGTTACACAGAAAATGCTTGGATTTAGGTGCGAAAGTTAAGTACTTTAACACTCTGCACAAAACGAAAACCTGCACTATACGGTGAAGATATTTTGTCTGAGATCAGTGTTTCATAAGTAAAAAGTACATCTTTTGCGCTTAAACCTTTGCCGTCATGCCACTTAACATTTTTTCTCAACTCAAAAATCAATGTTTTATCATCCACAAAATAAAACTTATCTGCCAAGTCACCTACAATCTCTTTGGAGTCCTTATCAAACTTTACAAGCCCGTTAAACAAAAAACTGGCTATTTCTGATGAAGATGAGTCGGTGGCAAGAATAGGGTTGAGTCGTGATGGATTTGTAGATGTAGCAAGGTGAAGAGTTGAAGCGAAAAGGCTACAACTCAAAAGTAAAAGAAAAAAACCTTTCATTCCTAGTTTAAACTTTTACCGTTTATACTTAGTTTTGTATCAGCAAACTTTACTATAAACAAGTAGTCATCACCATCTTCTTTCTCAAAACCAGCTAGTCCAGCTGTTAAGCCATTTCTTTTTAGTACTTTAGTATACATCTCTTTTGAGATCCTAAGCTCACTCTCTAAGCCGATATTAGGTAATGCCATAAGAGGTGATATTTGCATTTTTTTAGCTAATCCAAGGTCTTCTTTAACCTTTAAAACTGTTTGTACTTTAAAACCTTTTATTTTCTTGTCTACATTGTATGCGAACTTCTTTATTGAGAAGTCTGCAACTTCTATTTCTAAACCTTTACTTAAAAGACTTGTAGCACTAGCACTAAGTGCTTGATTAGACTCAGGAGTCATAAATACATCGTTTTGAGATACAAGCTCCATAAATTTTGTATGCTCTTGTTTATCTAGACCATTGATTGCTATATCAAAGTTAAAATCTTCTAGATTCACAGTTGCTTCTTTTGTAGCTAATTTTAAATCTTTTATAGATGACTTAGAGTTAATTTGTGTAGTAGTTCCCTGATCATTTGAAGATGCATTAACACGTAACGAGTCCATACTTATATCTACATCTCTACCGTCTCCTTTTAATTCAAGAAGAGTTTCATCAATGTCAATATTTGTAATGTATGTATTTGCAGATTCAAAGTTACTCGTGCTTTTAAAATCATTCATGTGAAAATTTAAATTATTCTCTTTTTGTGTAGCATTAAAATGTAACTTTTTGATTTTTGAAACAAGTTCGTTTGGTGCTAAAAGAGCACCATTTCCTTTAAACTTTGCTTCTTCTAAAGATAAAGTGAGTTCCGTAGTATCATCCAATGTATATGTTTCATCAACATCTTTAAGATAGCCTTTAAAGTCACTATTTAAAAGGTTATATTCTATATGATAAAGCACTCCTTTTTGGGCTAAAAACTTCTCTATATATTCATAAAGACTTACATTATCTTGCTGAAGAGTATCACTCATTTTTGCAGATAATTTCATTGGATATATCTCTATTTCAAAAGCTTTTGCAAAGGGAAGGTTTGAGTACTCTACATCTGCACCAACTAAAACACCATCTAACATTGCTTTTACATAAGGAGGTATCTGCTCATTTGAATACTGTTTAAGATACTCTATAAACTCTTTTGAATCTTTAAGCAAAAACTCAAAATGTCTTGAAGAATGTAAATAGCTTGACTCACTTTCATCTTTACTAACTTTCAGACCTAATGATTCTAATTCAACAAGTCTTTCATTAATTTGTTTTGTAATGAATGTATTGCCTATAATTGGGAGGATTGCGATAATAGAGAGTAGAATAACTACTACTAAAATACTTTTTTTCATGATAATACCTTTAACTTTTATATTAAAGGTATTATAGTTAAATAGAGTAACTAGTTAGACTCAATAAATCTATCATGAAGTTCTTGAACTGGACGTTCATTATCAACATAATATTTACGAAAGTGCATAATCTGCTCTTTTGATGCTTCTTGCGGAGTTTTTAATAGATACCACTGAACATTTTCAGAACATGGTGGAGTTGTAAGTGAACCTACAGGAAACACCCCTGTGAGTGAATCTCCACTTTAAGGCTGCAACAAACAAATAGATATAACAAAAACGAGGAGACCAATAATTTACCCTAGCGGGAAAATTATTGCTCACGACAACCGTTATATGAAGCCTAACGGCAAGACTTCCATCCATTCCATTTCAAAACGACATACTTTCAAGCCTCAAACATAAAGCTTGTTATAACTCTTGCATGTGTAAAATACAAGAAACACCACAAAGCTTTAAACCTAAATATGAGATGCAAGATATATTCAAACTCTATGGGGATGATTATATATCAAGACATAAACTAAACACAATGGTGTTAAAAATTGGGGTCAGGTGATGAATATTATGAATATTCACTTTTAAAGTTCAAATATTACCTTTATACAAAAAAGGTTTTGAATGTGCCTATAGTAAAATAGTTAAACTTAAAAGTGATGTTATTAATCCAATAGATATGATGAATATTTTGAAAAGTTATTTAGCTTTTAAAACTTAAGTGAAGTTCACTTAAGTTTTGCTATAATTACTAAAATAAGTATTGGAGTTCGTTTATGCAAACTTTAACCGTACAAGTTGAAGATAATTATATACAAAATTTTATGAACTATGTTAACAATCATAGTGAAAATATAACTATTTTAAAAGATAAAAACTTAGAAAGCGACTCATTTTTTTATGAACGCAAGAAAGAATTACATCAAATCAGAGATGATATAAAAAGTGGAAAAAGTCAATTGATTTCATTTGATGACTTTGAAAATAACACTACCCAGCTTGAAAAAGAACTTGAACTAAAATATGCAAATTAAGCTTGATAGAAAATTTGAAATAAACTTCAATATTATTTTTGAGTATATTGCCAAAGATAAACTTTCTGCTTCCAAAAAGTTCAAAAAAGAACTATTTGAATAAATTAAAAATCTTCCAAACTTCCCATATAAATTTAGAAAATCATATTATTTTGATGATGAAAAAGTTAGAGAAATGACTTTTAAAAGCTATACCATTATCTATGAAGTAGACCTCGATAACAATACAATAGTTATTTTAAATATGTTTCAAAAGAATAAACCGTTATAGAAGTTCAGATACAACAAAACATAAGAATGCACGACAACCGTTCTCATTAAATGCTAACAAACTAAGTCAAAAAACATCTCCCTTTCTCTCGTAACCATTATGTAACCAAACTTTTCTATAATTCCATATAAAATAAATATTATTTAAGACCTACAAGGAACTTCCCATGCAAGTTATGAACATAAAAAAATTCTCTTTTACTTACCATGGGGTGGAGCATCCATCTCTTCGTGATATAACACTTCCTATTAAGAAAAACAAGATCACAGCTCTTATAGGTCCAAGTGGTTGTGGAAAGTCTACACTTCTTCGTAGTATGAACCGTATTCACGATTTATACCCTGGCAATAAGTATGATGGAAAGATAGAATTACTTAATCAAGTAAATGGAAGTATGCAAAATATATTAGATATTAAAAAAGAAAATGAATTTATAGAACTGCGTCAAAGAGTAGGGATGATTTTTCAAAAGCCTACTCCCTTTCCAATGAGTACTTTTGATAATGTCGCTTACGGCCTTAAAATTTCAGGGCTTAAAAACAAAACAGAATTAGCTGATAGAGTAGAACAAGCACTCAAGGATGGAGCACTGTGGAAAGAGGTTCATGACAGATTAGGAAAGTCTGCAATGGGTCTTTCAGGTGGACAGCAACAGCGTTTATGTATAGCACGAGCCGTTGCCGTAAAACCAGAAGTACTTCTTTTTGATGAACCTACTTCAGCACTTGACCCAATAAGCACAGGGGCTATTGAAGAACTTTTAGTAGAACTAAAAAAAGACATAAGTATCTGTATCGTCACACACAATATGCAACAAGCTTCTCGTATTAGTGACTACACCGCATTTATGTATTTAGGTGATTTAGTCGAGTATGACAAAACAGAAAATATTTTCTTAAATCCAAAAGAGAATAGAACAGAAGATTATATCACTGGCCGTTTCGGTTAATAAGGGTTAAAACCCAATGCAACAAACTACTAAATAGTTTGTGTATAAGGGTTAAAACCCAATGCAACAAACTACTAAATAGTTTGTGTATAAGGGCTAAACCCCAAAATAAAGGAAAAAATATGTTACCAAATTTTAAAACTAATGTAGATGGAATAAAAGAGAAGTTAATAAAAATAGGGAGTGGTTTATTAGAAGCTAATAAACTTATACTTTCAGCCTTAAATGATTGTGAAGAACAAAAATTTATTGATGCAAGAGCAAATATTAAGAACATTGCTTCAAAAACAGATGAAGTAGATAATGCGATCATTAAAGTTTTAGCTCTTTATACACCTGAAGCTAGAGACCTTAGACAGGTTATAGCTTATCTTAAAATCACAAATGAACTCTCACGAGCTTGTTCAAGTACTAGAAGTTTCATACGTGGTTTTACAGATGTTTGTAATGATGTAGATGTTGCTACCATTAAAGAGTATGCACTTCCAATGCAGTCCTCAACAGTAAAAGCAATACAACTTACTCTTAATACTCTTAGCTGTGAAGATGAAGAAGAGATTCAAGAGATATATAATGAGATTCTAATCGAAGAGAGTAAGTCTGATGACTTGTATGAGATGGTAGAACGTAATCTTTATCTTCAGGCAGATGATGCAAATAGTTTTGAGAAGTACCATAAAATGTTAAAAGCTTTAAGAAAAAGTACAAAAATTGCCTCACGTGCGATGAGTATAGCAAACCTTCTCGTATATGCCAAAGTTGGTGGTAATTTTCATAACTAGGTAAATTAGATACAATACTTTTATGAATAATACAATATTAATCGTTGAAGAAGTGAACTCAAAATGCAATTAACTAACCAAACAATTCTAATTGTAGAAGACTCAGAAGATATTTTAGACCTTATGGAGTATACACTCTCCAAAGATGGTTACGATGTTATAACCTGTGTAGATACATCAAATGTAAGGGATATACTGGATGAAGAAGAAATTTCTGCGATACTGATGGATAGAAACTTACCTGGAATTGATGGGAGTGTTTTCATCTCACAAATTCGAGAAGAGGGTTACAATCATCCAGTGATTTATGTAAGTGCTAAAGATTCAAGTGAAGATATAATCGAGGGGCTTGATAGTGGCGGAGATGACTACATTACAAAACCATTTAATGTTAATGAGCTTAAAGCAAGAGTAAAATCTCTTATAAGAAGAACATCAAAAAAACAAAAAATTATAAAATATAAAGACATTACATATAATTCTTCCAACAAAATATTTAGTATTGAGGGAGAAGATGTAAAACTTACCACACTAGAACATGACTTACTTTTAGAGTTTCTTAAAAATCAAAATATACTTCTTAGTCGAGAGACCCTTCTTGAAAATGTTTGGAAAAATAGTGAAAACAAACAGCTAAAAACTGTAAATGTAGCCATAAAGAGACTTAAAGAGAGCATTGACCCTAAGGGTGAAAAAAACTACATAGAAGCAGTTCGTGGGGAGGGTTACAAACTTTGCTAAAATTTCATGAGATTGTACTTAGAAAGATACTCCTAGTTCTTGGAATACTTTTTATAGTGTTAGGTTCCCTCATTTACTTCTGGATAAAAGATTTTTATATCTCTCAAACGCGAGAGGCACTTCTCAATAACATCAAAATAATTTCTCTTAATCTGAAGAATAAACCTAACTTAGACAGGATAGCTACAAACATAAAAAATGACTTAGGTCTGCGTTTGACCATTATCTCTCTAGATGGAGTAGTTGTTGCAGAGTCCCATAAAGATAAAACAAAACTTGATAACCATAAATATAGAGCAGAAATTATGGAAGCAGATAAAGATAAGTATGGTTCCATCATTAGACACTCAAATAGTATAGAGAAAGATTTTTTATATGTTGCAAAAAAGTATAAATATGATGATAAGTTTTTTTACATTAGAGTCTCAAAAGCACTTGAAAGCATTAATGAAAAAATATATATTTTAGGTGCTGAGATACTTTTCACTTTAGCTATTTTTTTTATTATTATCTTTATTATTACTTATAAAATTAGTACTAGTATAGAAAGAGAATTCCAGAAAATTGCTACATTCTTGAGCTCTCTTACAAAAAAGAATAAAAATACATATATCACATCCACTCTTTCATTGGAATTTCAAAGTATTACTTCCCTTTTGACAAAAGTTTCACAAATTCTTGTTAAAAAAGAGAAGCAAAAAAGTAAATTTACAGATAAACTACAGAGTTCCAATAAACAAAAAGATGACATAATCTCTGCGATTAGTCATGAGTTTAAAAACCCAATTGCTGTTATTAATGGATATTCTCAAACACTTATGGATGATGAGGATATCAATCCTAACATAAGAAAGAAGTTCTTGAGTAAAATTTATAACAATGGAATAAAACTCAGTGAGCTCATAGACACACTGAGACTCTCAAGTAAACTAGATAGTGGGCAACAAGCTATGCACTTTAAGACTACTAATCTTTATGAACTCATCAATGATTCAGTAGAAAACATTAGACTCAGTTACAACAACAGAGAAGTTATTATAAGTGGTGATAAAGATATAGTTATTAAAGTGGATGCTTCATTATTTAGTGTTGTCATCACAAATCTCGTTGAGAATGCTTTTAAGTACTCAGAAGATGAGGTGCATATAGAATTTACGCAGGAGAGTCTAAAAATTATAGATAGCGGAATAGGTATATCTCAAAAAAATCTTTTAAACATTACTGAAAAGTTTTATCGTGTTCATGAAAATAGTTGGAATAATTCTCTTGGATTGGGGCTATTTATAGTAAGTAATATACTAAATCTTCATCACTTTAAGCTAGGGATAACTAGTAAAGAAAATGAAGGTTCAACCTTTAGTATAAAGTTTTAAGAATTACCTTTTCTTTGGAGCTGATTTTTCTGTAGCTTTTTTAGCTGCTGCTTTTGCTCTAGTTACTGCTTTAACAACTTTCTTCTTTAAAACTTTTGCCATTTTTATTTAAATATGATTAAGTTTAATTATATAACTTTAATTTATTTCTTATAAATACGATATATGTAAAAGGATTAGAGCTTCAAGAGTGTGGTACCGAAGAGGGGATTTGAACCCCTAAGCCTTGAGGCGGGGCATTTTGAGTGCCCTATGTATACCATTCCATCACTTCGGCTGATTTAGAAGTATGATTATATTCTTTGTTGTCTTAAGAAAGAGATAAAATTACATATAAAGTGATAATAACTACCCTAATCCTATAAAACAGCATCTTAAAAACAGTAGTTAAATACAATTCTGCATTGCTAACTTTCATGAAAGTAAAACTACGTATTAATATAAAGACAATGCACTTCTATGGGATGCTAACAATTGTCATTTCAACCAGTTTTTAGTGACAATTACCAGAAGTATGATTTGAATATTCTATACCTAATGGTGGAAACTCTATAAAAAACAACAGATTAATAGATGATATGGAATTTAATCTAGATGGCAAAGTTTCGATTAGAATATAACTTTACGAAACAATCAAATAAATTGATGACTTTTTAATCAATAATAAATAGAGACTTACAGATTAATGAGTTATAATACTTTAAATTATAATTTCAGGAGAAATAAATGGGTAAATTTGTTAATAATACAGAAGAGTTTTTTACTTTTTGTGAAGAAAATGATGTTCAATTTGTAGATTTTAGATTTACAGATATTAAAGGTGCATGGCACCATATTAGTTACAGGATGAGTGCTGTAAACGCTGGTCAACTTGAGAATGGTCTTCCGTTTGATGGTTCTTCTATCGAAGCATGGCAGCCAATTAATAAGTCTGATATGTTACTAAAGCCTGAGGTAGATACTGCATTTCTGGATCCATTTACTGCTGATCCAACTATCATCGTTATCTGTGACGTTTATGACATTTACAAAGATCAAGCATACGAAAGATGTCCACGTTCAATTGCTAAGAAGTCTCTTAAGCATGCTGATGAAATAGGTATTGCAGATACTGCATACTTTGGTCCTGAAAATGAATTTTTTATGTTTGACTCTGTAACTTTTGTTGATAACATCAATGAAGCTGGTTACAAAGTTGATACTGAAGAGGGTGAATGGAATTCAAATAATCCATACCCAGATATGTACAACACTGGTCACAGACCAGGAACTAAGGGTGGTTACTTCCCAGTTGCACCAACAGATTCTGCTGTTGATATCCGTGCTGAGATGATGCAAGTTCTTGAGCAAGTTGGTCTTGAAGTTGTTCTTGGTCACCACGAAGTTGCACAAGGTCAACATGAGCTAGGGATAGTTTTCTCTGATCTTATCGGTGCTGCTGATAATGTTCAAAAGTATAAGTATGTTGTAAAAATGATTGCACACCTTAATGGTAAAACTGCTACATTTATGCCTAAACCACTTTATGGTGATAATGGTAACGGTATGCACGTTCATCAATCACTATGGAAAGATGGTAAAAACCTTTTCTATGCACCAGGTAACTATGCAAATCTTTCAGAGATGGCTGTTCACTATGCAGGTGGTATTTTTAAGCATTCTCATGCTGTTGCTGCGTTTACTAACCCAACAACTAACTCTTACAAGAGACTTATTCCAGGTTATGAGGCTCCAAGTATCTTAACTTACTCTTCTCAAAATCGTTCTGCAGCTTGTCGTATCCCTTATGGTGCTGGCGAAATGGCTACACGTATTGAAATGAGATTCCCAGATTCTACTGCTTGTCCTTACTTAGCATTTGCTGTAATGATGATGGCTGGTCTTGATGGTATCAAACAAGCTACTGTTCCTGTTGGTCCAATGGATGAAGATTTATTTGAACTTTCTCTTGATGAAATCCGTGAGAAAAAGATTCCTCAAATGCCACACACATTACGCTCTGCACTAGAAGGTCTTATCGGTGATAATGATTTCTTAAAACCAGTATTTACTGAAGAATTTATCAATGCTTACCAGCACTATAGATTTGAGCGTGATGTATGGCCAGATGAAGGTCGTCCAACTGCTTACGAGTTTAAAACTACATACCAGTGTTAATAAAAGCGAGAATTATCTCGCTTTTACCTCTTCTTTTGAATTAATTGATATCTTTTGTTATAATATATAATAATGAATCTAAGTACATCTAACCAAGTCCCAATTAAAATAAAATCTCGTAAAAATCCTATGGGAGAGTACTCTCATCTAAACACTGAAGAACTATTCAGAGCGGTAAAAGAAAGTGCACATTCAAAGTATCGTGCAGACTTTGATATGTTACTTGGTCTTTTTCTAGAACGTTATGATGCTAGAGAAAAAGAACTAGATGAGTTAAATAAAGTTTTAGAAAGACGAATGCAAGAGGAAGTAAATCTCTCTAAGGCAAATCATAAACGCTTTGAACAACAAGCTAAGATGGCAGCTATGGGTGAAATGATGGATGCAGTTGCTCATCAATGGAAACAACCTTTAAACGCTCTTTCAATGATGTCTGATATGCTTGTTGAGGACTTTAGTAATTCATTAGTAGATCAAGAGTATATTGATAGTTTATCTTGTGATACTCAAGTTCAGATTGAGCATATGATAACAACATTACAAGAATTTAGAGATTTTTTTAGACCAAAAGAGACTAAAGAGAGTTTTGGTCTTAAGCGTTGTGTACAGTCCGTGATGCTTTTAGTGAATGATGAGTTTATGAAAAATTATATTACTATAGATATAAACTGTGAAAAGGAAATCTTGATCCATGGTATTGAAAATGAGTTTAAGCACCTTGTCTTAAATATAATTAACAATGCAAAAGATGCCTTTAACGAAAAAAGTATTCAAAAAAGAACAATTACTATTAATATTTATAAAAATGACATTTATAATTGTGTTGATTTTGAAGATTCTGCTGGAGGTATTCCTCTTAATGTTATCAATCATGTTTTTAAGCCAGAAGTGACAACAAAAGTAGATGGAAAAGGTACAGGAATAGGACTTTATATGAGTACTCAAATCGCTGAAAAACTTGGTGGAAAACTAAGTGTAAAAAATGTCAACAATGGAGCTTGCTTCCTTCTTCAAATACCTTTATAACTACAAATTAGATATAATCGCAATATAGTAACAATATGTAAGAGTGCTGTTATTTTAAAATATCAAGTGAAGGATTCATAATGAATCAGATTTCAATAGGTAAGTATAGAGCTTACCCCCAAATAAAGTTGCCATCTCGCCAATGGCCAAACAATACAATAACATCCGCTCCTATATGGTGTAGTGTAGATTTACGTGATGGTAATCAAGCACTTGTTAACCCTATGTCAATGGAGAAAAAACTTGAATTATTCGCACTCTTACTCAAACTTGGATTTAAAGAAATAGAGGTTGGATTTCCTTCCGCATCTGCTGTAGAATTTGATTTCTTACGTCGTCTTGTTGATGATAATCTTATTCCAGACGATGTTACGGTTCAGGTACTTGTTCAAGCTCGTGAGCACCTTATAGAAAAAACATTTGAATCACTTAAGGGTGTTAAAAAAGCTACGGTTCATCTTTACAATTCAACTTCCGTTGCACAAAGAAAAATAGTTTTTGGAAAAACAAAAGAAGAAATCACAGCACTTGCATTAGCTGGAGTTAAGCTTGTTAAAAAACATGAAAAATCTCACGATGGACAAATTTGCTTAGAGTATTCTCCGGAGAGTTTTACTGGAACTGAGTTAGAGTTTGCAGCTGAAATATCAAATGCAGTAACGGCTTGTTGGGGTATCAGTCCTACTCGTAAAGTCATCATAAATCTTCCAGCAACTGTGGAAATGGCAACACCAAATATTTATGCCGACCAGATAGAATGGATGGCTCAGAATTTAGACAACCGTGAAAACGTAATTATCTCTACTCACACGCATAATGACAGAGGAACTTCGGTAGCAGCAACTGAGCTTGCACTTTTAGCAGGAGCAGATAGAGTCGAGGGGACACTTTTGAGTAATGGTGAGAGAACTGGTAATGTAGACATCATTACTCTAGCTCTAAACATGACAACTCAAGGTGTTGACTCGCAGTTAGATTTTAGCAATGTTGATGAAGTCTTGGATGTAGTTGAGAGATGTACAGAGATAGATACTCATGTTCGTCATCCATATGTTGGAGAACTTGTATATACGGCTTTTTCAGGTTCACATCAAGATGCAATAAAAAAAGGTATGAGTTATCAAGCAGAGAAAGAAGATTCTTTTTGGGAAGTTCCATATCTTCCAATTGATCCGGCTGATGTAGGCCGTACTTATGAGAGTATTATTAGAATAAATTCTCAATCAGGTAAAGGTGGAGTGGCTTATATACTTGAAAAAAATTATGGATACCAACTACCAAAGGCTATGCATCCTGAAATAGCCAAGGCTGTACAAACATTGACTGAAACAAAGGGACGAGAGTTAGAAAATCAAGAAATTTTAGACGTTTTTAAAAAGACTTATCTAGAAGTTCAAGAGCATATTTCTTTAGTTGATTTTACATTTACATCTGATAAGAAAGTTTCTAAATGTACATTGACTTATCTTTACGATGGCAAAGAGGTTATATCTAATGGCGAAGGAAATGGTCCAATAGACGCTTGTAAAAAAGCACTAAGCAAGGATTATAAACATAAGTTTAGTATAAACTCTTACTCTGAACACTCTCGTGGAGACAAAAGTTGTGCCCAAGCAGTTTCATATATTGAACTTCTTAGCGATATAGGAAATATGCATTTTGGAGTAGGTGTTGATAACGACATTGCAACAGCATCTATTAAAGCAATGTTCTGTGCTCTTAATAGGACATTTAACTAAAAAAGAAGTTCCGCTTCAGGGTCAGAGTTATCCTCTGTCCTGGGTGGTTTAGATATATCACTAAAGTATTCTTTTTCCCCATCATACTCTACTTCAATAATTCCCTCAGGAACATCAAACTTACGCTTAATCTGTGGATATAACTTAAGTACACTTCTGTAAAAATGAGAAAAAGCTGGTCCAGCAACTCGTCCACCAGTCTCTCTATTATGCATTGGAGTATTATTATCGTTTCCAAACCAAACTACAGTTGTCATAGTTGGAGAATACCCTGCTAACCAACCATCTACATTGTTATTAGTTGTTCCAGTTTTACCTGCTAACTCTAAACCTCTCACTCGAGCTCTTCTAGCAGTACCGCGTTGAACAACATCTCTTAAAATTGTTGTCATTATATAGGCCTGAGTAGGAACTGTGATTTGATGTGACACTTCTGTTCTTTCATAGATAGTCTTGTTTCTTTGATCAATTCTTAATATCATCTGTGGTTTAACTTTTTTTCCATTGTTCGCAAATGAAGTATAGTTTTCGGCTAACTCAAGCGGAGACATTGACATTGTTCCAAGTGAGATGGAGAGGTCTTTAGGAATGTGCTTAATATCATATTTCTTAAGTCTTTTAATAAGTGTTTTTAGCCCTATATCGTTTACAAGGTTAATTGTTGCAAGGTTTCTTGAGTGTATGAGAGCTTCTCGCAAACTCACTATGCCCTTATAATTTTTCTCATAGTTTCTAGGACGCCATTTCATATCTTCACCATTCTTTTGATACTCATAAGTTTTGGCAATATCAACAAGTTGTGTAGCTCCTGAGAATCCTAAGTCAACAGCAACTTGATAGATAAAAGGCTTAAACGCAGAACCTGGCTGACGACGACCTTGTGTGGCACGGTTGAATGAGCTCACTTTATAGTCAACACTCCCAACAAGAGCTAATATATCTCCACTGCTTGAGTCAACTGAAACTAAAGCACCATTTAGTTGTGAGATATTTACATCCTGAAGTACAAAGCTTTCATCTTTTTGAAGTTTTTTTAAATCTTTTGCTTTGTACTTATCCACTCGACCTATAGAAGCTTTATAAGCAAATTCTAAGGCTTTTATTGCTAATTGCTGTAGTCTTAAATCTATTGAAGTGTAAATTTCATAACCACCACTTTTAAAGTTGTCAATACCAATAGCTCTAAATCTACGTGCTACTTCATCTACGATAAAGGGAGCTTTGTTCTGTGTTAATGTAGTGTTAAAAACTTTAGGATTCTGGGCAATCGCATTGTCGTATGTTATGTCATCTATCCAACCTAAAACATGCATTCTTTTTATAACTCTATTTGCTCTACCCATTGAGATTTCATAGTTTTTTGTTGGTGCATATGTACTGGGCGCTTTTGGTAAACCTACTAAAATAGCCATCTCTTTAAGTGTGAGTTCATTGAGGTGTTTATGAAAGTATCCATCTGCAGCTGTTCTTATACCATAGTATCCATGCCCATAGTATATTTCATTGAGGTAGCATTCTAATATTTGCTCTTTTGAAAGAGAGAGTTCTACTTTTATAGCAAAGATTGCTTCTTTTATTTTACGAGATAATTTTTTATCTCTCGTGAGAAGAACATTTTTAACAAGTTGTTGAGTGATTGTACTTGCACCCTCAACCGCACGACCTGCGCGGATAACTTTTATAACAGCCCGAAAGATTGCGTCAATATTTATTCCGGGATGTTCAAAAAATGTTGTATCTTCTATTGCGACAAGAGCTTCTATTATGCGAGGTGGAATAGTCTCAAAAGGTGCAAAATATCTATGTTCACCTTGAAATATATTTGCTATTTTTTCACCATGTTTATCATAAATTCTACTTGTAAGAGATGGTCTGTAATTCTCTAACGGTGAGATATCATAGTCAAAAAAGAGAAGGAAGTAGGCAACAAGAACAAATGGAGAAATGAAACCTATAATAAATAGTGTTAGTAGTGTTCTTTTTATCATTTCCTAAATTCCCTATTAACAAAATTTGATTCTATGAGTACTTTTGTATACTCTTGTTTTGGTGAGCTAATTATATCACTCATTTTACCACTCTCAATTATTTTTCCATTTTTAAGAACGGCTATATCTTGACAAAGTACTTTTACTGAAGTTATATCATGTGTTACAAAGAGTATCTTAAAATGCTCTTTTTTTTGCAAGTCGCCCAGTAGCTGTAGGATAAGCTCTCTTGTCTGTGGGTCTAGTGCTGTTGTTGGTTCATCTAGAAGTAAAAGTTTTGGACTTATACTCAAAGCCATTGCTATAAGAACACGTTGTAACTGTCCACCGGAAAGCTCAGGTGGGAATCTTTCTAAAAGTTCATAATCTAAATCAACCTTATCAAATAATTCTTTTATCAATAACTCTTTAACAAAGAACTGTTTTTTTATCTTCGTAAGAGGGGAGAGTGCCGTAAATGGGTTTTGAGGTATAAACGCGACACTCTCTCCTGCTATTAAGTCAAAATCAGAATTGATCTTGAGTTCGCAAGACATATCTTGGGGGAGTATAGACAGAAGAGCTTTTAAAGTTAGGCTTTTACCACTGCCGCTTTCACCGACTAAAGCTAGAGACGTATCTATGTTCAAATTAATATCTACTAGGTTGTTATTCTTGTGTGTGATTACTAATTTTTCTATTTTCATTATTGCATCTTACTTAAGTGTTTACATAAGTCTTTTAATGACTCTTCACTTTGTGATACTCTCGCAATAAGCCTAATAATTGCACTTTTAACGGTTGGTTGACGTATAGCACCTACTCCAAAACCTAATGAAAAAAGTTCATTTTTTATATCGAGGACTTTTTGATTGCTTCCAATTAAAATAGGAACTATGAGGCCTTTAACTTGAATGCCGAGAATTTCACTAATAATATATTGTCTGCGTTTAATTGCTTTATTTAAAGTATCTTTATTGTTTAAAATATATTCAAGTGACTTATGAGCTAAGAGTGTGTCATATAAAGAGAGAGCAGTTGCATATACAATAGGTTTTGCACGATTAAGTAGATACTCAACTATGTGCTCATCCGCTAGTATAAAAGCACCAAAGCTACCATAAGATTTACCGAGTGTTCCCATCTTAATATGATTCTTTTTTGGAGTAATGTTATAGTAATCAAAAACACCCATAAGGCTATCACCAATTACACCACTACTATGAGCTTCATCAACTATTAGTATAGCATTTGAATCATCTGCAATCTTAAAGACTTTCTTAGGACAAAGATCACCGTCCATAGAATATATACCTTCTACCGCAACTATTTTACGTTTAGCATGAGAGTTTTTTAGAAGTGAGTTTAGCCCATCCATATCATTATGTTTGAAAAAAACTACATCAATGTTGTTGAGATTTGAGGCTAAAACACCAGATGCATGATAAAGCTCATCCATAAAAAGAGTGTCTCCTTTACGTACAAGGGCCTCGATTAAAGCAATATTTGCATTAAAACCACTTCCTACAATTATTCCCGATTCAAAGTTGTTTGCCTTACAAAGTGCATCTTCAAAATCTTTATGAATTTGATGATATCCGTTGACAAGGAGAGATGCTTTCGCACTATGAACTTCTAAGTTTGAAAGTTCTTGGGATGTTTTTTCGTGAAGTTCTTTGTTGTGAGCGAGGCCAAGGTAATCATTAGAAGCGAAATCTTTAATGGAGTAGTTTATAACTTCACGAGTTCTATAGCGACCTGATTTTTTAAGTGCTTTTAACTCGTTTTCATAAAACATTAGATAAATCTTTGAAGGACTTCTATACTGAGTCCCATAGCAGTACTTTCATAGCCTCTAACTTCTTTGATGTAAGATTTACAAAATCCTTCAACCATACAAGCACCAGCCTTACCCTTCCATTCACCATTTTTGAGGTAATTTTCAAGGTCTTCTTCATCAAACTTATCAAAAAGATAGTCTGTTTGACTGATATCTATAATCTTTTTCTCTACAGAGTGGTAAATCATACAGGTAATAATACTCGTAATATTTCCACTTTGTGTAGATAAAATATAACGAGCATCATCAATGGATTTTGCTTTTCGCAGTATTTTTCCTTGAGCTGTGACAACGGTATCGGCGACTAAAAGGGGCATGTCTTCATAGCCAAAAGCGGTAATGTTGGCATTATACTTTCCAAGTGTAGCTTGATATACAAAATTTTTAGGAGAGGTCGCGACGATGCTGTCCTCATCATAATCAATGCTTTCTTGCTTGAACGCGACACCTGCGTTTGTAAGAAGCATATGTCGTGTTTGAGATGAAGAAGCTAGACGTAGCATTTAAAAAACTGAAGAGAAATATGAACCTAGAAATATAGCGATAGTTCCAAGTGTGATATTTAGCGGAACCATAAAACGACCGATCATACCAAGTTGATTTTTAGCTGTTACAAAGTCACCTTGCACAAGAGCTTTTGCTGCTTTGTTTCTTCTGTAAACCATCACTAAATATGCAATGAACATAACAGTCCAAATACCTTCTTTAGCATAACCAATAGTTTTATAGTCAGTAGAAGAAATTGAATAGCCTTTAATCATTAAAACAGCTGTGACAACGAGTATAAGTATAAAAGGAGCGACTATAATAAAAAGGTTTTTGAGTGCATGAGAAACTCTCTCTAAACGCTGTCCTGGAGATTCTATCTCCATAAATGATGGATGTGCGGCATAACGAAGTGCTACCATCCCTCCAACCCAAACAACAGCAGAGATTACATGTAAAAAAACTATGTATGTTTTATATTCTAAGAAAAATTCAGTCATTATGCAAGAGCCTTTGTAATAAATTCTAAAGAAGCAACTTTTGCTTCTGGTAGTTTAGCAGGAAGTTTCCCACCAGCTTGAGCGAAGTCTGGCCGACCGCCACCACCGCCACCAAGTATAGGAGCAATATTTTTAATCCAGTCTCCAGCTTTTGCATTGGCATTTTTTACACCACAAGCTATGAGAACTTTATCTCCTTTTACTTGAAAGAGCATAGCACAGAGTTTCTCATTGTCATTTTTAAGTGCGTCTATCTTCTCTTTGATATCACCAGTTGGGTACTCTTCAACTATTACAGAAACACCATTTACTTCTGATGCGACAACTTCTATCTTTACAGAATTCTCTGCATCTTTTAACTCAGACTTGAGTTCTACGATGTTAGTCTTTAAACGCGATACACCTGCAAGAATATCAAGGTTCTTAACTTCAGACTCAACTGCTTTTACTAGAGTTCTTTGTTCACAAAAGTGTTTGTAAGCTGCATTACCACAAACTGCTTCTATTCTTCTCACACCGGCAGAAACACCGCTCTCTTTAGTGATGATGAATGAGCCTATGTTAGCAGTGTTATTTACATGAACACCACCACAAAACTCTATAGATGCATCAGCAAAACTTACAACACGAACTTCATCGCCATATTTTTCGCCAAACTGGCTTTTAGCACCACTTTTTTTGGCATCGTCTATCCCTAAAACTTCTGTTTTAGTTGAGATACCTCTCATGATGGAGTTATTGACTCTATTTTCTATTTCTTGAACTTCCTCTGCACTTACAGGCTTTGGATGAGAAAAGTCAAAACGCAGTCGAGTCGCTTCGTTAAGTGAACCCGCTTGAGAGATATGATCTCCAAGTACGTCTGATAAGACTGCATGTAAAAGGTGTGTAGCTGAGTGATGTTTTATGATTTCATTTCTACTTATATCTACATGAGAATCTACAACAGTTCCAACACTTAGACCTTTACTAACTTCTACTTGAACTAAGTTAAGTCCGAAAAACTTCTTCGTATCAAGAACTTTAGCAAAACCTTCCAACTCGCCACAGTCACCAGTTTGTCCACCAGATTCAGCATAAAAAGGAGTGATGTCTAAAAGTACCCAACCTTTTACATTAGCTTCTAATGTTTGTGTGGATTTAAAACTTGCATCTAAAAGTGCTAAAACTTCTCCAGAATGCTCAGTAAAGTCATAACCAACAAAAGTATTCTCTCCAAACTTCTCTAAAAGCTCTTTAAAGTCACCGTTAACCGCATCGTCTCCACTGCCTTTCCAAGCAGCTTTTGCAAGTGTGCGCTGAGCTAACATAAGTTCATCAAATCTTTTTGAATCAAGACCTAGTTCTTTCTCTTTAAGCATGTCCTCTGTTAAATCAAGTGGAAAACCAAATGTATCATAAAGTTTAAATGCAACCTCTCCAGAAAAAATGTCTTTAGTATTTTTCAACTCTTCTTCAAAAAGAGCGATTCCAGACTCAATAGTCTTAAAAAACCTTGCTTCTTCAAGTTGTATTTGTTCTTTGACTGCATTTGATTTTGGTGCTAAGTATTCATACTCACCACCCATAATCTCTACAAGAGTATCAACTATTTTAAACATAAATGGAGCACGAAAACCTAGAAGGTAACCATGACGAACTGCACGGCGAAGAATTCTACGAAGTACGTAACCACGACCTTCATTTGAGAAGTTTGTTCCTTGAGAGAGAAGAAAAACAGCTGTTCTAATATGATCTGCTATAACGCGATAAGATGCACCTGTAGCATACTCATACTTTTTAGCTATCATTTTTTCAACAAGTTCTATCATTGGCATGAAAAGTGATGAACCATAGTTAGAAAGATGACCTTCTTTTATAGCTATAACACGCTCAAGACCCATACCAGTGTCAATTGATGGTTTTGCAAGTGGAAGTTTTGGTCCACCTTTTTCTTTGATTTCATACTGCATGAAAACAAGATTCCAGATTTCTAAAAATCTATCACCTTCTCCACCCATTCTATCTTCAGGACCAGAAAAGTTTTCTACACCTTGATCATAAAATATTTCTGAACATGGTCCAGATGGTCCAGTATCACCCATTGACCAGTAGTTGTCAGCATCGCCTAAGCGCATGATTCTATCTGCACTTATATGTTTTTTCCAAAGCTCTTCCGCCTCATCATCAGAATCATGAACCGTTACCCAAAGCTTATCGATATCAAGTTTAAGTATTTGAGTAATGAACTCCCAAGCATGAGAGATAGCTTCTTCTTTAAAGTAGTCTCCAAAAGAGAAATTACCCATCATTTCAAAGAAAGTATGATGACGTGCTGTATGACCTACATTTTCAAGATCGTTATGTTTTCCACCTGCACGAATACAGGTTTGGCATGAAGTGGCACGGGGGTTAGCGGGACGTGGTACTTCACCTGTGAAAATAGACTTAAAAGGTACCATTCCGGCATTGTTGAAAAGTAATGTTACATCATCAGGTACTAATGGTCCTGATGCTACTCTCGTGTGTTGTTTTGATTCAAAAAATCTTAAATATTCTTCTCTAATGTCCATAATGCATCTCTTATATAAAATTACGCGATTATAGCTAAAATGTACTAAATTTATTGATTTTTAGACTCTCTTTTTCTTTTTATACCAATGGTCAGAACAAGTTATACCCAAAAGAACTACACTAAAGGTGATAAAGTCTAAATTAATGAAAAAAGAATTAATTTAGTTCAGTGAATATTTCAACATCTTTAAAGTATTTTTTAAATATCTCTATGGCTATACCATTACCTAGAGTTAAAAACTCTCTTTTTTCATTTAAAATAGGCGTTGTTTTATAAACGCAACTTGGGGATTTAGACTTTAGAACTATTGCATCCACATCGAGGTGTTTAAGACAAAAGGATTCTATTTCATCGTGAAGTTGTTGTGTTATATCTTTGTTTGTGGAGTCGGTGATAATTCTATTTTCACCATTAATATTAATGACATTAATGCGTTCACGAGGTGTTCAAAAATGAGGTGCTTCTGGACAAAAAGGAATGATTTCGTAATCTCTATAGGCTTTTATTACAGATATGTTTATGATTTATGCACCTATTCTTTACATCATTACCTATTTAGTCTTGGATGGAAAAGAAGATTTCCAAGCTTCTCAACTAGCACCTTTAGTTGGTGTTCATTATAGAAGCCGTTTTACTTAAACTTTTCTTATTACTTTTTTCGTTCAGTCCAATAATTTGGATATCTGTGATGATGTGCAATTGCTATGATTAAGATACAGTCTTCTTCTATGGAGTAGAGTACATTTTATGGGAACTTATGCATGATACATCTTCGTATATTTGGTTTAATAGTAGTCCATGCTGTTGGAAAGGTAGCAACTCTTTTTATCGTTGACTTAGCGACACTTTTAAATGTAACTCCTAAACCTTTTGCTTGGAGTTCATAGTATTGAACTGCTTCATCTAGTTCAGCTTTTGCTTCTGGTAAAAACACAATTTTCATTAATTGAAAACATCCTCAAATGGAATAGTCTGAACTTTATTGTCTCTATAGTTGTTAAGTCTCTTTTCTGCTTCATTAGCCCAAATAGTGTCAACACTCTCATCTGGTATATCTAAGCTCTTTAGTAAGCTTTCTACAACTATATAACGTTCTTGAGGGTTTAGCTTTAGTGCTTCTTGTAGTATCTGTGCATTACTCATGTGGCACTCCTCGTTTTTTGTATTATATCAAAATACTAATCTACTTTTACTTTAGAAACAGAGTGGAAAGTAGTTTTATATGGTATTAACTATAAAGTGACGACTGTAATTAATTCTCTAGCTATAGCTTTTTTTACAAAAACTTTTAGGAATTAGATACATTTATTTAGGCTACTTAATTTTGTGTCAGTAGCCGATAGTCATTAACATTATATTATAGTTCGACAATTTGGCTTGAAACTTAGAGATGCTCCAAAACCTACAGTTTTGTAACTTTTTTACACTCATCATTTGAGAAATAAGAAAACTGATTTTACTGGTTTATGATAATAAAATTACTTCTGATAAATTAGTCTGTATTAATCTCTGATTCATTAATGTCAATATATTTCTACATCATTAAAATACTAACACTTTTGGGGTATATTTTGTAAATTATTTTAGTACCGTCTAGAACAATTTCTCTAATCTTCTCATCATTAAATGTAGCATTGATTTTACCTATAAAAGGGTACTGTAACATATCTGTAATACGGGATACAAGTTTTAAAGTATACTGTTTTGCTCTTTGAGGGTTATCTTCTGAGATGAAACTCTTTGTTTTAAATATAAATTCTTTAGAGTCTTTTGAAAAATTTACTTTCATTTATTTATTGAGTTCATCTAGAATCTCATCTGATGAGTAAACTTCACCATTTTTAACTTGTTCTAAACCTCGGGTAATACCATCCTTTTCAAATTTATAGATAGAGTCATCAATGATTTCTACAGATTCACCTTGTTTTGTTAGTGATTCTAAAAATGATAATATTTTTTGAGATACACTCTCTGATGCATTTAAATGTAAAGTCATAGTGTTAACCTTTGAAATTATTTCTTCTATTATAGCTTATATTAATAAACTCTGTGGAGTTATATATCTTAGAATTGTGGAGCATTGACTGTTATCGTGGGCCAAACCTTCTACTTTCCCTTCACTGCCTACATTTTCATACATCTTCTTTTTATAACGGGTCTTAAATAGTGCCTTATTTTTAGTCTTAAGTTATATTTTGTTCTTTTATTTACTCCAAAACCTACAGGTTGTAGAACGGTCCCTTTAAGGACTACTGGCATATTCACTATCTTGTAATTTTTAATAAGCTAATTTTTTGAATTCACCTAAATTATCATTTATATAAGGCATATATTCACAGCCTATTTTAAAAAAACCTTCTCGTAATTTATTTTTAGCATATAAATTATGAGTTAATTCAAAACCTTCTGTTAGTTTCTTTGAAATCTCTGTTGATTTCCAGTCCGAAAAAATAATCCCACTAATATTCTCATACTCATCTGTAGCAAAATAATTTGTTTTAATTTTTACATTATTGGACTTTTTTACATTTAATCTATGTTGATTACTGACTTCTTTTGTCGTAAAGTTATATGTCATAGAGCCAATTCCATAAAGAGCTTTTTGGATTAGTGGAAAATCCATTTGAGCAATTTCTGTTAAGTCCAACTCTCCAGTATTCATAGCGATTAAGACGATATCCTCACTACCAATAACTCCAGATTCTCTATGGTTCTCTATTTGTTTATATTTTGAAGTAATTGTTGAAGTAATTCTCAATATATAATCTTCATCATTAAATGTATGTAATACGTCATCATCACATTCTTTTACAGCACCATTTCCTTTTGACAAAGTAGCACATTCTATCCAAATAATTTGATTGTCATTTTGTATTTTAACATCTGGGGCATTGCCTTTTGGGCAATTAATATCAAATCCTAATTCCATAAGTTTAATAGTAAAGTATAATTCCCAAACTCTTGGATGCCACTGTTTTTTAATACCATCTAAAAAGTTATTTTCTTCATAGTTCAACTCTACATACTTATTATAAAGTTTTTGAAAAAAACTTTTAGCTTCAATTGCTAGTGAAGATTTTTCTAGTGCTATATTTTCGTATGCAGGATGATAATTGACAGTTTCACTTAAATCAAATAGTTCTTTCAATTCTTGTTTATCTTTATTTTTTACTATTTAGGATTTTAAGTAAAGCTTGTGCAGTTTCCGAATCTCCATTTGCGACAGCTTTATTTATTAAATTTTGCAAATTACACCCCTGTGAATGAATCTCCACTTTTATGATATAATTTTCAACTATTGACATAATAAAAGAAATAAGGATTTTTAATGCCTACAAGATCAAGAGTTGATATTGCTGGTTATCATCATGTTATCAATCGTGGTGTAAATCGTTGTAATATTTTCAACTCAGATTTTAAATAAAAGTGCTACTTTAAATAAAGTCATTATACATGATTACTGTTTGATGGATAATCATTATCATCTGCTTATAGAGACTACAAAAGAGAATTTACCTGT
>Ga0233441_1001298_pt1 | contig 22750 bp, 22 predicted proteins | sample SI_123_September_4_FD_182781 | JGI IMG/M metagenome (GOLD analysis project Ga0233441, IMG submission 182781) | Seawater microbial communities from Saanich Inlet, British Columbia, Canada - SI_123_September2016_135_MG | ecosystem: Environmental > Aquatic > Marine > Inlet | place: Canada: British...
ATACTTAAAAAGAACATTGAGAAGAAACTTAGGGTTATTTTTAAACTTGTAAAAGTTACCTCTAATGTGAGGCAACGTATCTGATTATTTTAATGCTACGGTTACCTTTTGTTATGAGTCAACGCGCTGGGTACTCTCAATGATCAACTATCGCCAGAAGAACAGCAGGATCAGATAGAAGGTGTAATTGAACGTGTCAGGCAGGCGAAAATCAGGGAGTCTTTAGTGTAGCTACTGGCACCAAGAATCGAGAGTGTAAAATACTCCTGAATTACTTCAAATTATCAGACTTTACTTCGCCTCCAGGCTTCCCATGAATTAATAAAATTACTCATTGAACTAACACCTTCTTTCAATATTTCATCTAAATCATCACCAAAATCTACAATACCAATACTCAGGTCTTCCTTTATTTCTGGTATCCAATGCAAGGAATGGGGCTAACTAAAAAAACTAATCCAAACTAAATAGATGTTAAGACCCAAACCTGCCATATATAAACTACAATTAGTTCTATACTTATCCATAAGATCTCTTTTTAGCTGTTTGATAATATAGTAACTGAATATCAATTCCCCTTATGCCATTCTTTTCCCGTTTTAAAAAGAACTGCTTTAGTATTTTTCTACTTATGTCATTGCTGGTTTTTCCTGGTCTGACTCTGGCGTCCCAAACATCACAAACAGTTAATGGCTTAGCAAGCTTGAATATTTCTCTGACTAATGCAGAGAAGGAATACCTTGAAAACTTACCCACTTTAAGGGTTCCACTTCTTACAGACCAGCCTCCACTCTCTTTTATAGAAAACCAACAACCAGCAGGTTACCTTAATACATTATTCGAATACGTAGCATCCAGCCTGAATTTAAAATATAAGCGCGATACAAATTATAGTTTTTCCAGCGCAATCAGAGCTCTTCAAAACAGGGAGGTAGATCTGCTGAATGATTATTCATCAACTAGAAAAAAAAGGGCATCTATTCTTCATACAAAGCCAGTTCTAACCATACCTTTTGTAGCTGTTGGTCACGCGGCAGAAGACGACTCTATTCGCTCAGTTAAATCTTTACAGCAGAAAACTCTGGTTATGGTAACTGGGTTTCAGCAGACTAAAACAATCCAGCAACGCTATCCCCACCTTAAAATGATACTGGTCGATAGTATCGATCAAGCTTACCGTAAACTTCGTAATAAAGAAGCCGATTACTACATCGATAATGCAACTCATGCAGGTTATTATTTAAACTCTCAAATGATAAGTGACCTGAAAATTGTTGGAGAATTTTCAGCCGAGGAAACCGGTGTACTGGAACTACGTTTTGCTATTGGTAGTAACAGACCGCTATTACATTCGGCCATAGAAAAAGCACTTAACGCTATTGACTATGGAGATATCCAGAAATTACGTAACCAGTGGATGAATAATATGTCCACTAAAGTGACCTTGCAGTTAACCGAAGCAGAGCAAAAATGGTTGGACGACCATCCCGAAATAAGGCTTGCTTCTGACAATGCCTGGCTTCCGTTTGAAACGATTAATAAAAAGGGAGAACACATTGGTATTGCCGCCGACTATATGCAATTGATAGAACAGCGACTTGGTATTAACTTTATCACTTCTCCTGTCAAGCCCTGGAAAGATATCACAGAAATGGTCAAAAACAGGGAGCTCGACCTGTTCAGTTGCGCCATGGAAACAGAAACACGTACGCTTTATGCTCAATTCACTAAACCTTATGTGAACAACCCAATGGTCATTGCTACTAAAGATACTGTTGGTTACGTCGATGGACTTAAGGGACTGCTGGAAAAAACCATTGCCATTGAAAATGGCTATGCATCGCATGATTTATTAAGAACCAAACATCCAGAGTTACAGTTACAACCCCACACAGACACTTTATCATCAGTTCTGGCCGTGTCGAAGGGCCAGGCTTTCGCCTATATCGGTACTATTGCCAACCTAAGTCATATGTTGCGTACCCATGGCATCACCAATATCAGAATATCTGGACAGGTACCTTATAGTTTTGATTTATCAATGGGAGTAAGAAGCGACTGGCCTGAACTGGTTCCAATATTACAAAAGGCACTCGACTCAATCAGCCTGCAGGAAAAAAATACTATTTTACAAAAGTGGATTGGTATCGATATTGATCAGGAGTTAGATTACAGCCTGGTCTGGCAAATAGCAGGCATCGTGCTATTTCTTTTTCTCAGCATCCTTTACTGGAACCTGTTGCTTAACAAAAAAGTCAGGGATCGTACTTCACAACTTCAGCATCAGGCTCAGTTTGATGCACTGACTGACTTACCTAATCGCGTGCTGGCTTTTGATCGACTTTCCCAGTTAATCCTTAAATCCCAGCGCTCTGGAAAACTGTCTGCTTTATTATTCCTGGACCTGGATGATTTTAAAAAAATTAACGACACCATGGGACATGATGTAGGCGATTTCCTGTTAATAGAAGCAGCAAACAGGCTACGTAACACTCTTCGTAATAATGATACCGTAGCCAGGCTAGGAGGCGATGAATTCATTATTATCTGCGGTGATTTAGAACAGGCTAACGATGTTGGACCCTTAGCTAAAAACTTGATCAATAAATTCAGGGAAGCTTTTATTCATGATGGAAGAGAGCTAAGAGTAACTGCCAGTATAGGTATTGCTATTTATCCAAATGATGGGGAAACACCCACCCAGCTTTTACAAAATGCAGATATCGCCATGTATCATTCCAAGCAGCAGGGGCGAAATACCTATAGTTACTTTAACGATACTATGAACGAAGAAGTCACCAGGAGATTACTGCTGGAAGAACATATGCATTCAGCGCTAAACAATGGTGAATTTTCACTGCTTTATCAACCGAAAATTAATATTAACAAACCCGAGGTAATGGGTGTTGAGGCGTTATTACGCTGGCATAACCCGGTATTAGGTGAAATATCTCCATTAGAATTTATACCCATTGCAGAACATAATGGTTTGATAATACCTATTGGACAGTTCGTATTTACCCAGGCTCTGGAAGTAACAGAAAAATGGCAACTCCAATTTGATCATTCATTCAACATTGCAATCAACATGTCTCCTCAGCAATTCCGTGACCCAAAATTGATTGAGTTCATTACCAATGCGATTGATCAATCAGCTGTTTCCAGAGAATCATTGGAAATGGAAATAACTGAAGGGGTATTAATGAGCGGTCTTTGTGAAATTGAAGATGCATTAACCACCCTGAAAAATCTTGGAATTTCAATTGCTATGGATGATTTTGGTACAGGTTACTCTTCGCTCAGCTATCTGCGTAAATACCCATTTGACGTCCTCAAAATAGACCGTGAATTTATCAATGACATTTTCACCGATAAATCCGACCAGGAATTAGTTATTGCCACTATCAGTATGGCTCATGCCCTTGGTTTAAAGGTAGTAGCAGAAGGTGTTGAGACTAAAGAGCAGTTGGAGTTCCTGGTTTCCAAGGGATGTGACCTTGCCCAGGGATACTATTTTAGTAAAGCCGTAAGCGATCAGGAAATAACCCACATACTGTCTGACCAGAAAGTATTTTTTAACAAATTGAAAGTAGCTGTATAAATAACCAATATTTTAATTCTTTAAAAAGTGTCCGGTTAGACTTGATCAGTACAGAATACCTGCTGGTTACATAGTTTATTTTGGACAAAAAAAAGCAGCCCCAATTGAGACTGCTTTAATTTAGGTTACTCTTTAAGAATTAATCATCCAGTTTCTGGATACCCATCATTTTTAATATATATTTTTCATACAATGGCTCTGAAGTTCCTTTTTTCATTTTACGAATAAAGTATTTCTCAAATGCTATTTTCGCCATGTGTACCCACTTACCTTTCTTAAACCAGGCAACATTACGAGGCGGAATTTGAGGAATAGCCACAAATGCAGCACCAGTATCACCCATGTCAGCCAGGCATATTGCATTCCAGGTGGCGCCTGTTTCAGGCTCTTTACCGTTCAGTTCATCAGCAATGTTGTGAACAATAGAAGTAACCATTGACTCAATCATATAGCCTGTTTTTGGCGTTCCAGTAGGTACTGGAGTTGCTTCAACGGGTGGTATGGCTATACAGACTCCGGCAGAATATATATTTTTATAGGTTGGGTTACGATGATGCTGATCAACCATAACAAAACCTCTTGGGTTACAAAGCCCTTCAACACCCGCCACTGCATCTACCCCTTTAAATGCTGGCAACATCATATTGAATTTAAAATCGACTTCGTGTTGTTTGACAACTTCTCCAGAGGCATCCATCTCATCGACAAACATTTTTCCATCTTCTACTTTGGTGGTTTTGGCGTTAGTTATCCAGTTTATATGATGATTTCTAAGCTCAGATTCCAGCATGCCCTTAGAATCACCTACTCCGCCTAATCCCAGATGCCCGATATAAGGCTCTGAAGTAACGAAGGTCATCGGAAATTTATCACGAACTTTACGCTTTCTCAGATCTGCATCCACAATAAAAGCAAATTCATAGGCAGGTCCGAAACAACTGGCAAATGGCATAGCACCAACAACAATTGGGCCAGGTTCTTTCAGTAAATCTTTATAATCTTCGTAGGCCTTTTCAGCATGATCAATTGTACAGATCGAATGGGTATTATGCTCTGGTCCAGAACCTTCAACTTCTTCAAATGCTAAACGTGGACCGGTAACAATAACCAGAAAATCATATTCAACATCATCACCGTTGGTTAACTCAAGCTTATTCCCAGAGGCATCAATTTTACTGACAGTATCACAGATAAAATTTATGCCTTTGCGATCAAGGTAAGGTTTTATAGGAAAGGTAATTGATTTTCTGTCACGCCAGCCAACTGCAACCCATGGGTTAGACGGTGTAAACTGAAAGTATTCGTTAGTATTGATTACCGTTACCTGGTGTTGATTACCCAGTTTTTCTTTCAACTCGTATGCGCAAGGCATACCACCGGTTCCGGCACCAAGAACAACTACATGAGCCATAAAATTCTCCTAATAAGTGATAGTGATTATTTAATATATTTTAAATTGGATCTATTCTCAGTATGAACCTGTAAAGCACAGTACATCTGTTTTTCAGTTGTTACATTTATACTGGTTCAGCTGAGTTTGTTATAAATATCTGCGGAATACTAATCCATTTTATTTGATTTTTCTATACTTTATGTAAGGAATAATTATTTAGTTATAAATAAGCAGCTTATTTTTCATATCTTTTTGTTTTATAAAAATTTTTAAAAGTTGAATTTATAGCATAAAAGCAATTTTTTGAGCTTTAGGCCTCTTCCAAATAGTGTATTTTTTTCAACTTTTCAATTTCATCTCGAACTGCGGCCGCTTCTTCAAATTCCAGGTTACGAGCATGTTCATACATTTTGTTATCCAGTAATTTCAATTTACCCTTTAACTGCCTGGGCGTTAAGTCATGATAGTCAGGACTATCTTCAGCAACCCTGGCAAATTTTCTTGTCGAGACTGACCCCTGCCCCATGTCCATCACGTCAGTTATATTTTTCACTATACCTTTTGGCGTGATGCCATGAATCTTATTATGCTCAGTTTGCTTTTCTCGCCTTCTTTCAGTTTCATCTATTGCTCTTCGCATGGAATCGGTCACTTTATCCGCATACAGAATAGCCTTTCCACTGACGTTTCTCGCTGCCCGCCCAATCGTTTGGATCAAGGCTCGGTCTGAACGTAAAAAACCCTCTTTATCAGCATCCAGAATAGCGACCAGAGAAACCTCAGGCATATCCAGACCCTCTCTGAGTAAATTAATACCAACCAGCACGTCAAACTCACCAAGACGCAAATCCCTGATTATTTCCATCCGTTCGACAGTATCGATATCTGAGTGTAAATACCTTACTCGAACACCATGTTCTGCCAGATATTCAGTCAAGTCTTCCGACATCCTTTTGGTCAGAGTGGTTACCAGTACACGTTCTGATAATTTCACTCGTTTATTTATTTCTGATAATAAGTCATCAACCTGCGTTGTTGCCGGTTTGATTTCTATGGTGGGATCAACCAGTCCCGTTGGCCTGACCACCTGCTCCACTACGGCTCCACTATGTTCATCCTCATACTTACCGGGCGTTGCTGAAACAAACACAGCCTGAGGAGCGAGAGCCTCAAATTCTTCAAATTGTAATGGTCTGTTATCAAGAGCCGATGGCAATCGAAATCCATATTCGACCAGGGTTTCCTTGCGAGACCGGTCTCCTTTATACATGCCACCAATTTGCGGAATGCTGACATGGCTTTCATCGATAAATAACAGCGCGTCATCAGGTAAATATTCGAATAGGGTCGGAGGTGCTTCGCCCGGTTGCCGCCCCGACAAATAACGTGAATAATTTTCGATGCCACTGCAATAACCCAGTTCCAGCATCATTTCCATATCATAATTTACTCGTTGTTCCAGCCGCTGCGCTTCCACCAGTTTGTTTAGTTCAGTCAACTGGGCAAGACGAATCTGTAATTCGACTTTAATTTCCTCAAGAGATTCCAGAATTTTTTCTCGGGGCGTTACGTAATGTGTTTTTGGATAAACGGTAATGCGTTTGACCCTTTTCAATATTTCACCGGTTAACGGGTCAAAATGACTGAGCTGCTCAACTTCACTATCAAACAGTTCAATTCTAACCGCTTCACGCTCAGAATCTGCAGGGTGAATATCGATAACCTCTCCGCGAACTCGATAGGTGCCACGTTTCAGCTCAACATCATTTCTTGTATATTGTAGTTCAGCCAACCGCCTTAAAATCTTGCGCTGGTCAATTTGATCTCCTATCACCATGTGAAGCAACATTTTCAGATAAGATTCTGGGTCACCCAGGCCATAAATAGCAGAAACAGATGAAACCAGTATAGTATCTCTTCTCTCAATCAGCGATTTAGTCGCGGATAACCTCATCTGCTCAATATGTTCATTGATCGAAGCATCTTTTTCGATAAAAGTATCAGAAGCTGCAACATAAGCTTCTGGCTGGTAATAATCGTAATAAGATACAAAATACTGCACCGAATTATTCGGGAAAAACTCTTTCATTTCTCCATATAACTGGGCTGCAAGAGTTTTATTATGTGCCATGATAATAGCTGGACGCTGTAGATCAGCGATAACATTAGCGATCGTGAAAGTCTTTCCAGAACCCGTTACACCCAGTAATGTCTGGTGCAACAGACCATCATTTATACCTTCTTTTATTTCAGCAATCGCCTGAGGCTGATCACCTGAAGGTTTGTAATCTGTAACCAGTTTAAATGCTTTGGACATGCCCGCTAACTCGTGAAATTAAAAAATGCAGTGTTTTAAACTTATATGGCTGTGTATGAAAATCAGGTAGCAAAAGAAAACTAATAAAACACCGTCATTCCGGCAGTCTTTAAGCCGGAAACTATCGAAGTATCAATTATTTCAAGATATATACAATAATATTGAGATATTCCGTCTAAAAACATAACGGAATGACATTTTAGATTTGTTTCCTGAGTTTCATGCATCATCAATTAAACTTAATACTTTACAGCATTAATTCTGCCAGTATTCTAGGGGTATTATTCATCGACAATACAGGATACCTGCCGTGTTCAACGATTTATCTGACCGTGTTCAAGCCATAAAACCTTCACCCACTCTAGCCGTCAGTGCTCTGGCAACTCAACTTCGAAGCCAGGGCCGCGATATCATCGGGCTAGGCACAGGAGAACCAGATTTTGATACGCCTGAACATATCAAACAGGCCGCCATTGAAGCTATCCACAATGGTCAAACAAAGTATACCGCTGTTGACGGCACCATTGAACTCAAACAAGCCATTATTAACAAGTTTGAACGAGATAATAACTTTCAATATCAACCACAACAGATACTCGTATCCAGTGGCGGAAAACAAAGTTTTTATAATCTGTGCCAGGCATTACTTAACAAAGGTGACGAAGTCATTATCCCAGCTCCTTACTGGGTTTCCTATCCGGACATGGTGATATTAGCCGAAGCTAAACCGGTCATTATCGAAACAACCATAGAGCAACAGTTCAAAATAAATGCAGACTCATTAAAGCAGGCCATTACTGACAAAACCCGTATGCTTGTTATTAATAGCCCTTCCAACCCTTCTGGAGTCGCATACAGCAAAAAAGAACTGGAAAATATAGCAGAGGTTTTACTCGATCATCCTGACATACTGGTTGTCACCGACGATATGTATGAACACATCATCTGGAACGATGAAGGCTTCAGTAATATTTTAAACGCCTGTAGTGACCTGTACGGACGCTGCATGGTGTTAAACGGTGTTTCCAAAGCCTATGCCATGACAGGATGGCGTATTGGCTATGCAGCAGGCCCTGAAGACATCATCAAGGCGATGAAAAAAATTCAATCACAAAGCACCTCAAACCCCTGCTCTATTTCTCAGGCAGCCGCTATTGCAGCACTCGACGGAGACCAAAGCTGTATTCACACCATGTTAAGCGCATTTAAAGAGCGACATGACTTTGTAGTCAATTCTGTAAATGCTACTCCAAACATGAACTGCACGCCTTCTGACGGGACTTTTTACAGCTTCGTCAATATTCAGCCTTTTATTGATTCACGCAGTGACCTCAATTCTGATGTTGAAGTTGCGAATCTACTACTTGATCAGGTAGGTGTTGCACTTGTTCCAGGTTCTGCTTTTGGCTCTCCAGGACACATGAGATTATCTTTTGCGACCTCGATGCAGAACTTGCACAGCGCAATGGAAAGAATTAATCAGGTTTTTTCAGAAAAATAGAAAAAGCCTATTGCCGTTTTAAAACTTATCCATTAACATACGCTCCGCAATTCCCCGATAGCTCAGTTGGTAGAGCAAATGACTGTTAATCATTGGGTCCCTGGTTCGAGCCCGGGTCGGGGAGCCATCTCAAGAAAACCGCTTAAGTTTTAAACTTCAGCGGTTTTTTTTTACCTGAAGAAAAATTACTGACTATTTCATAAAACTTTCCAGCTCTGCTATTCTGTTATAAAACTGTATTCAGGCAACTATGAACAACTTTTTCTGGAACAACATATTTAAAAAAACAAGAAGCGAATGTGAGCTAATCACTGAATTCTGGCAACAAACGCCTTTATTCAAAAATATTCCTTCCCGGCATATCCATTCCCTGTCTGAAAATATGCATGTCAGAAACTTTCAAGCTGATGAAGTCGTGTTCCGTCAGGGAGATCAGGGTGCTGGCGCTATACTGGTACTGGAAGGACAGGTTAAAGTTTATGCTAACAATACGTTGCTATCAGATTTGGACAAAGGTGATTTCTTTGGCGAAATCACTCTCGCAGAAACAGATAAAAGAACGGCTGATGCCTGTTGCATTAAAAAGAGTCGACTGGTGTACTTCCTCAAACAGGACCTGGAAGAATGGATTGAAATTGAGCCACACCTGGGCACTATTTTCCTGATGAACCTGGCTTCAATTTTAGCTCAACGCTTACACATGGCAAATCAACTGCTGTCAGAAAAAGAATAAATAATGAACTTTTCAGATAATCCCGCTGCCAGTGGTTCAGCTTATTTTAAAACATTCAAAATATTTGTTTTTGTAGTCGGGTTTATTCTTGCCAGCTTTTACTTATTATCATCAATATTATTACCGGTCATTATCTCATTTACCCTGTACGCATTGATTCAACCATTTACCAATTACCTGGTAAGAAAAGACTTTAATCACTCTCTGGCGATTATATTTATTTTAATATTGATGTTGGTTTTCAGTATTTTAGCGATCAGTTTTGCTCTGCCCCAATTACTCAGCCAGGTGACCATACTTAAAAGTAAACTACCGGTCATTTTCAATCAGTTCGAACATTTCCTAACAATTTATAGTCAGAAGCTGGGCAATTTTATCGGTGTCGATTTTAATGTTTCAGACATTCTGGTTTCTCTTTTATCCCAGTCATCATCGTTAGGCAATACATTATTGGTGACCATTTCTGAACAGGTTTTTGCCATTACACTGAGTTTAATTCTAGTACCCCTGCTTACATATTTTATTCTTAAAGATTTCAAATCCCTACGCAATAAAATGATGAACTGGCTTCCAAACCCAAGCTTTGAACTGGGCTGGTTAATTTATTACCGGGTAACCAGCCAATTACAGCTTTATATTCGAGGTGTCATGATTCAGTCCTTTATCATGGCCGTTGTTGCCAGCTTTGGTTTTTACATTATTGGGCTGGATATCCCAGTGTTAATAGGCTCATTAGCCGGCTTATTAAACTTGATACCTTATATCGGCCCACTGATATCAATTCTATTAGCGGTGCTGGTTGCTTCTGCAATGACTCCTTTCGATCCTTCAATTATTTACATGGCGGTGGCTGTTATTATTGCTGCACAGGTTATCGATAACATTGTTGTCATTCCTTCAGTGATAGCTAATGCGGTAGATTTACACCCTGTTCTGGTTATTGTTGGTATTCTAATTTTTGGAAATCTTTTTGGAACAATCGGTGTCATTCTAGCCATACCAGCCATGGCGACCGCTAAAATTATTTATATCAATTTGTATGCTGACATTTATAACGCCAGTCAAAATAAATATTCCTGAAGTTATTTCTTTGAGAGAGTCTTAGAGAGGGATTTTAACGCTTTTTTCAATTCTTCATCATCAACATAATCTGCAGCATTGGTCATTTGATCACATGAAGACTGAGAGATATCAGCAATTAGTTTGTGTTTAGCGTAATGCTTCTTTTGTTGTGACACTTCGGGTCTGGTAGAAATTTTAAGAATAAGATCCATACCAAAATTTTCTATAATTTGTTGTCGAATTTGTTCACTGTGCAACCGCAGATAAGAGGACAGTGCCGCATTGGGTAAAGTGACATTCAAATATTGATCAGTAACATTAGTCACTTTAACCATCTGAAACACAGCATCAGATTCCTGAACTTCAAAAAAATGTTGGAACTGCTCAATCTCGGCTCGTTTTTGCGCAAAGCCTTCGGGCAGTAAACCTTGAAACAGGCTGGATACCGGTACTGGCTTTTTATTTCTTTTCCGAACCATATTAAAAGTAAGTAGAAATGTTTATTTTCTGCGCTTCTGACGTCGAGAGACATCACGTGATTTAGCTGCTTTCAACACCTTATTTTTATTTTCTCCCGGGTACTCCAGCTGCAGAGATTCAAAAAGCCTCACTACCACATCATCATCAAGGAAACGTACCTTACCTGGCTTTAACCACTTGGGCAGAGTGAAATCCTGGTAACGCACTCTTACCAGTCGGCTGACTTCCACATCGACAGCTTCCCACAAACGGCGGACTTCACGATTTTTTCCTTCTCGTAGTGTGACATGATACCAGTGGTTAGTGCCCTGCCCACCACCATCGGTGATCAGGTCAAATTTTGCAACGCCATCACTCAGCTCAATTCCAGCTGTTAAATTTGCCACTTTTTCATCAGTAACTTCTCCCCTCACCCTGACCGCATATTCACGTTCTATTTCAAATGAAGGGTGCATCAAACGATTAGCCAGCTCACCATTTGTAGTAAATAGTAATAAACCTGACGTATTAATATCAAGACGACCCACTCCAATCCATCTGCCCTGTTGAAGTTTAGGTAATTGTCCGTAAACTGTGGGCCTACCTTCGGGGTCAGAACGTGTACTCACTAAACCCACAGGTTTGTGATACATCAATACTTTTGGCTTGATAATATGTCGAGGAAACTTTACCAGCTTATCATCTATGCTGACTTTTTCTCCACCCTGTAATTGATCACCGGGTTTGGCGACCTTGTCATTGACCTTAATGCGGCCTTCCTGAAGCAATTTATCAATCTGACGACGAGAACCTGCGCCCTGATTAGCCAGGACTTTTTGAATGCGATCCATAGTAGGGAAACCTTTTAAATTTAAAAAAGCATATAACCACGGAGGACACGGAGGACATGGAGAAAAAATAATTATTGAATAGGTAATTTACCGGCCACATACATTTTATTTAAGCAATGTGCAGTACAGTTTATTCAAATAATTTATCTATCTCTATGTCCTCTGTGTCCTCTGTGGTGAATAATTTATTTGATAGACCAAAGCTGGCCTATGCCAGTAGAGGATTCGGATAATAGTTGAGATTTGTCTGAACTGATATTTAAATCTAAAATGGTAGCAGAGTCAGGTTGAACCTTATGCTTAACCTCAGGTAACCAGCTCTTATTAGACAGACCCGTTTTCACATCCCAGATATCAATGCCTTTAGACGCACGCCCTGTTGCCAGAATTGATGCATCATCTGAAAAATCAGCTGACACGATAGTCATGCCTCTTTTTTTCACATCCAGTTGGCTGACTAGCGTTCCTTTAGAGTCTGTTGAATAAATCCTGGTCTGACCAACATAAGCATTAGCCATGGCAAATTCTCCATCATCAGATAATTCAACCTGTGAAATTTTGTATTTCATATTTTTAGACCAGATATGTTCTCCTGTCGTAAGATTCCATAAGCTGGCATGCCAGTCATCTGATCCGGTTAATGCAAAACGTCCATCGCGAGATAGTGCAACAGAAGTTATTTTTTCATGGTGTGGAAAAACATAAACCATTTTCCCCGTTTGCATATCAAAATAAATGGCCTGATTAGCTTTCATGCCAATCAAAGCATAACGGCCACTTTCCGAAACAGCTACGTCACGCAAATCAGGCCAGGACCAGTAACCCACCAGACGTCCATCAGTAACTAACCATCTGGCAATTGATTGCTGCTCAATGGTGACCAGAAATTTACCGTTATCAGAAAACCTGGCAGCAATTAACCCACCCTCATCATTTTCTTCATGTTGCACACTATAAATAACTTCATTTTTAGCGACATCCCAAACCCGACCATAACCACCTATGGAACCAGTGAGCAGATATTTATTATCAGCACTAATCGTCGCACCATAAGACCCCGTATCTTCATGTAACCACTGTTGTATTTCCTGCCCCTTATCACCACAGGCATAAAGGTTCATTAGTAATAAAGCAGCTATTAACCTGAACATAAAATGAGGATTAAAATAATTCATTATGAAGCTGTGTGTTCACTTTCATTATCACCGGGTTGGTCTTCCGTCACTTGAAGAACATCATCATTTAATGCTAATTCCGGATGAAACTGATCAAGATCTTTTAGTTCTGAAAGCGTCGGTAACTCATTCAGATTCTTTAAATTAAAGTAATCTAAAAATTCACTGGTCGTACCATACAAGCTGGGCCTACCGGGTACATCTTTATGCCCCAGAGTTTTAACCCATTCTCTTTCCTGTAATGTTTTAATCATATTTGAACTGACACTCACACCGCGGATAGCTTCAATCTCACCCCGAGTAACCGGCTGCCGATAGGCAATTAATGCTAATGTTTCAAGCAAGGCACGTGAATAACGCGGTGGTTTCTGTTGAAAAAGACGCGTAATCCAGATCGAATATTCAGGGTTAACCTGTAGCCTGAACCCACTGGCAACCTGCTTAATTTCCATACCCTTTGCCTGATATTCATCCACCAGTTCATGTAATACCTTACGGATATCATCTTTAACCGGCTGATCAAGATCACCCGTAAACAGATCATATAAATGATTCACTGTTAAAGGGCCATCAGCAGCACACAGCAAGGCTTCGATGATTGGTTTAAGTTTTTGTTGTTCCATTATTTAAGTCGTAAGTTATCAGTTATCAGTTATCAGTTATCAGTTATCAGTTATCAGTTATCAGTTATCAGTTATCAGTCAACATTATCCTTGACACATTAATTTCATTTCAACAAAATTTTCTGCCAACTGCCAACTGCCAACTGCCAACTTTTACTTCACCCTCTAGCTTTAACATAGATAGGTGCATAAGGTTCATTTTGTACAAGGTCAATCATTGATTCTTTGACCAGTTCAAGAATCGCCAGAAAACTGACCACTACACCCATTCGACCTTCTTCAACAATAAAAAAATCTTTAAATTCAGTATAGTCATCAGTTTTGAGTTTACCGAGAACAATGCTCATTCTTTCTCGAACCGATAATGTTTCTCGCTCAATATGATGACTGGCAAATTGTTCAGCTCGATTAACAACATCACGGAAAGCCATTAACAAGTCATTGATAGTCACTTCAACGACAGGCACTTCTTCTTTAATATCAGGCAATTCAGCATGAGGAAAGAAAATTTCACGCTCTTCACGAGGTAATCCATCAAGATCCTCTGCTGCTTTTTTAAACTGCTCATATTCCTGTAAACGACGAATTAACTCTGCCCTGGGATCATCTTCATCGTCATCACCCACCGGTCGGGGTAATAACATACGCGATTTAATTTCAGCCAGCATCGAAGCCATCACCAGGTATTCAGCTGCCAGCTCAAGTGCCAGTTGGTCCATCATTTGAATATAATCCATATATTGCTTAGTGATGTGTGCCACAGGTATATTTAAAATATCAAGATTCTGACGTTTGATAAGGTAAAGCAATAAATCCAGAGGCCCTTCAAAAGCTTCCAGAAAGATCTGCAACGCATCCGGCGGAATATATAAATCCTGCGGAATAACCGTTAACGGTTCACCTTCAACCAGTGCAAATGGCATTTCCGACTGGTTTAGCTGATTTTCCTGGAATAAATCAGTCATGACTATCTAAGCGTAATACCCATCACTTTTCTGACTTCTTCCATCGTATCACGGGCAACATCACGCGCTTCTTCACAACCTTCATTGATTATATTTTCAACGCTCGCAAGATCTTCCTGATAATCTTTAGCCCTTTGCTGAATAGGTTTAAGCTCAACCAGAATGCTATCGATTATATGTCGTTTACAATCAACACAGCCAATTCCAGCTGTTGTACAACCTTCAATGATCTCTTTCTTAAGATCATCACTTGAATACACCTGGTGTAACTGCCACACCGGACACTTCTCTGGATCACCAGCATCAGTACGACGAATTCTGGCAGGGTCAGTAGGCATTGTTTTAATTTTCTTTTCGACCTGTTTAGGAGATTCTCTAAGCGCAATCGCATTGTTATAGGATTTAGACATTTTCTGCCCATCCAGTCCCGGCATCTTTGGAGAAGCTGTCAATAAAGATTGAGGTTCAGGTAAAATGATTCGACCACCGCCCTCAAGGTATCCCACCAGTCGCTCTTTATCACCGATACTGATATTTTGCTGTGAATCCAGTAGAGCATGTCCCACAGACAATGCTTCGCCATCCCCCTGTTCCTGATAACGTTTTAATAGATTATTATAAATTTTCGCATTTTTCTTGCCCATTTTCTTAATAGCTATTTGAGCTTTTTCTTCAAAATCGATTTCTTTACCATAAAGGTGATTAAAACGGCGCGCAACTTCACGGGTTAATTCTACATGCGCAACCTGATCTTCTCCGACAGGAACATGCCCTGCTTTATAAATAAGAATATCTGAAGATTGCAGCAAAGGGTAACCAAGAAATCCATAGGTACTCAGATCCATATCTTTAAGTTTATCCTGCTGATCCTTATAACTGGGCACACGTTCCAGCCAGCCCAAAGGAGTTATCATTGATAGCAGAGTAAATAACTCAGCATGTTCAGGTACTCGTGACTGAATAAAAATAGTCGAACTGCCGGGATTAACACCGGCAGCCAGCCAGTCAATAACCAGATCAATGCCGCTTTGCGCAATGATAGAAGGATTTTCATAATGCGTAGTTAACGCATGCCAGTCCGCCACAAAGAAAAAACATTCGTAGCTATGCTGTAACTCAATCCAGTTTTTTAAAACGCCATGATAATGACCAAGATGCAACAAACCGGTTGGACGCATACCTGACAGTACACGTTGATTTTGACTAACTGAGGTGTTCAAAAAGATATTCCTGAGAAAAATGAAGTGTAATTATAGAATTGTCACGAGCAAAGGTCGACAAGGGATTCATATTAAAATGATTCACCACGAAGAGCACGAAGTACACGAAGGGTAAATAAGTATTTGGCTAGACTTTAAGAGGTTCATATTCAGCAGCTAACTACTCTAAGAGCAAAGTTTACTCCAAACCATTCACATCCCTTTTAAACCTTCGTGCTCTTCGTGTACTTCGTGGTGAAAATGTTTTTTCAATATCAACTAATAATCCAGAAACTCTGCATTACCTTTGCCGAAGCGTAAAACTTCAGGGTTTCCATCTATCAGATTAATCACAGTGGTTGGCTCAACACCACAGGGTCCACCACCAATAACCAGATCAACGTCATGCTGAAACCTGTCACGAATATCTTCGATATCATCTAGCGCATCTTTTTCACCCGGAGATATTAACGTACTACTCATAATAGGCTGTCCTAATTCTTCCAGGATAGAATGAGTAATAATATTATCAGGAACACGAACACCTATGGTTTTCCGCTTAGGATTCATTAACCGGCGAGGTACTTCTGATGTTGCTTTTAATAAGAAGGTATATGGCCCAGGAGTTAACGTCTTCATCAAACGGTAAGATGAGTTATCAACTTTTGCATAAGTGCCTATTTCTGAAAGGTCACTGCACACCAAAGTAAAATGATGTTTGTTATCCAGTTTACGGATACGCTGAATTCTTTCCATCGCATTTTTATCACCAATATGGCATCCAAATGCATAGCTAGAATCTGTTGGGTAAACAATTAACCCCCCCTCATCAATAATCTTAACGGCCTGCTGGACAAGCCTTTTCTGGGGATTTTGCGGATGAATATCAAGAAACTGAGCCATAAACTTTTAATGCCTAATCAGAACGATAATTTTACTTCGGCTTCCCCGTACACGCAATCATTTACCACAACATATAGTCATCTGGAATTACTTAACGGCTATATATTGTGGGAAATATCAAACGATCAACTCAACCTATGGACTTGTAGGATACCTCAATGCACACCATTGATGTTGGTAATAAAAAACTTTGGTGCGCATGGCGCACCCTACCCGTAACTTCTTCCATACCTGGTCTCCTCATCAGTATAGTAATGGATAACAGCTTTATTCAAACATTAACAAGCTACACTGAAAAAGTTGTTATTTTATAAAAAAGGATTATCATTGAATTACCGTCAGGAGCAGGTATGGATATGTCGATTCAACTGGAAATGAAAACAGGGAAAACACAATGAAAATCACCAAACCTATCACTGCGATATTGTTGATTTTACTATCTATAGCTTTAAGCACATGTAGTTCCGCAACACCCATAAATATCAATAAAGCTGATGCAAATTCGTTAGCCACATCTTTATCCGGCATTGGCAAACATAAAGCTAAAGCAATAATTGATTATCGAAATAAAAATGGTTTTTTTAAACATGCCATAGATATTGTAAATGTGAAGGGTATTGGGAAAGGAACCTACAGTAAGAATAAGAAAGATATTCTAGTGCGTTAAATTGAATATCCCGAATACTTCAACTCTATAGCTTCTCCTATATAGCTCCAATTTCAAATAACCTGATTATTAAACAGGTCGACCCCCTCTTTTTGTTTTCACTATACCATTAAAGTAAATTCGCTAAATTCTGTGTACCTACTCAGAGTAGTTAAAAAGTCAAAAGATATTCACCACGAAGGCACGAAGATCTCGAAGAAAAACAAATAGTCTTAAAAAGGTAACCAGGTAAAGCAGTAATGATCATAATTTTGAAAAACTTATGCACCATAATGACTTGCCTTCGTGCTCTTCGTGCCTTCGTGGTGAAAATTTTTAGTGTTTGAATATTGAAACTACGCTGAGCAGTTACAATTCTGTTTTAAATTAAACCGAATACAAGCTATTCAAAATCTCTTCTCCATAAATATTTAAAAAGTTCAATATTCTGTCAGAACTTATAGTTGCTTAAATTGCAACAATATATCCAGAACTATTGCCAAAGAGGCAACTCTATATACCCATAACGGAATGCAACAAGCAAGGATGACCCAAACTTTTTTAAATTATTGGAGAAACAATATGAAAACTTTAACTACTACAGCAATCATTTTATCTTTGGCTTTATCAGGTTCTGCTTTTGCAGAGTTCGAAGGCCACCTTGATACACAATGGATTAACAGCATAGGTACTTCGCAGAGTCAAACTATGACTTCACAACCCGAAGTTGGCAGCAGTTCATACAACAGTGGTATAGATTTTTCTAAAAGCGTATTGAGAGAAGTAGAAAAACTAATCCAGGTTAATGAACAATAAAACACATTAACAATCAACAGATACACCAAACTTTGTATAACTGGAGAATTATCATGAATAAATTATTAACTATCGCAGCAGTTTTAATATTTTCAACAAGTGCTTTTGCTGAATTTGAGGGTCATCTGGATATGGAATGGCTGAATAGCATCGGATCATCAAACAGTCAGAGCCTGGTTTCAAATAGCACAGCATCACAACCTGAAATAGGCAGTACATCTAGTAGCAGTGAAATAGATTACTCTCATAGCGTATTGAGAGAAGTTGAAGATTTAATTCGGGTTAATGAACACTAAATCATTTCACCCATAAAAAAAGGGCGCTAAAAGCGCCCTTTTCAATTCCTAAATTTAGAAAAGTCTAAATTAGAACTTCATACCGATGTAACCTGCGAGGTATGTATCAGCAAATTCAAAAGCAGTTGCTTCAACACCAACGTACATAGTCTTACCCATACTCTGCTGGTACTGAATTTTAGTAGCATCATCAGCGATAGCATCACCTTGATCCATACCGACTTTCAGTGTACCTGCAGCCATAGGCATAGCAAGTGCAATAGCAGTACCAGTATCAGTGCCGTTATCACCTAAAGTGAAACCAAGAGTCATGTCGCCCAGCTTGTAAGAACCACCAATAACAGTCATCGGATCAGCCAAAGCATCAGCATCAGTGATTTGAACACCAACTGAGAAAGCATCAGCTGAGAATTTAGCAGCAATAACTGTATCCATTGAGTCTTCAACAGCAGCACTTCCTGGATCTAAAGTAACAGTATCTCCATTTGTATCAATAGTAGTAGTTGGCAAAACAGCACCAGAAGCTTTATTTAAACGAGCGCCTAAACCAATACTGAATGCACCTGTACCACCCACATAAGCGATAGAGTTACCTAAACGACTGTTAGTTGCGCCAACGCCACAAGCTTCACCCGAGTGATTTTGGAAAATATCAGTAGCGCCACAAGCCCAACCAGCGAAGTCAGAAAAGTTACCAATTAAAGCTGTACCGAAATCACCTTTAAGTCCGATGAAAGAATGGTCGTTATGGAAACCAGTTTGCTCTTCTTGTGCATTATCATGCTCAAGTTCTAGCTTATAGAAACCAGTCATTCCGTTACCCAGATCTTCTTCACCTTTCCAACCGATAACCAATTTACCAGAAGACATACTTAAAGTGTCCTGACTAACCGCGCGTAAACGAACTTCACCGTACATTGAGTTATCACCAGCAACTGCTGCGCTAGAAACGATAACTGATGCAACTGCTGCTGCTAATAATGTAACTTTTTTCATATTAAATACCTAATTAAGTTTAAAAAATAAAATTTTGTTTTCAGAAGATCCATGTAACTCTTCAGATGTGCTGCGATAATACACCCGAATTATATATATGCAACAGTTATTTACAAAAAAACAACAAATAAATAAGGATTGATACAAATTAAACGTGAACAACATCACAAACTCTTGCCGGTATGTTGCTTTTATACAACTTTAAGCATAATTATATTAAAATTATCGTTTTAAGTCTCCCAAATGGATGCCCTTTTCATTTTTTATGTATCATTTTAACACATTGTCTTATTCCCAAAGGGCAAGCACAAGGCATTGCCCCTACAAAAAACTTTTCACCACGAAGAACACTAAGTTCACGAAGAAAATTAAATTGTGTTAAAGATATCCAGGTACATGAGTCATTGCCCCCTCGCCGATTAACCTTACTTCCACATAATTAAAAACCTTCGTGCTCTTCGTGTTCTTCGTGGTAAAAATCTGTAAAGTGATTCAATGTTGAAATATCGACGATGAGTGCACTTATGTTATTATCCCGCTTCCTTAAATAATCTATACCCTTAATGAAACAGTTATTCGATTTCTTCCCAATTTTACTCTTCTTTATTATTTATAAATTTTTCCTGGATTTGCCCGATGAGTTGATACTTTCAATCAATAACATCTTCCCTTTTATGAATATGCAGCCGGGTGAATCAAAACATGCTATCTACCTGGCTACGTTAACTGCCATTCTGGCAACCATCATGCAGGTTATGTTGACAGTAGCCCTGACCAAACGGGTTGAAAAAATGCATATCATTACTCTGGTTTTATTACTGGTATTTGGTGGAGCCACTTTATACTTTAAAGACCCCCTGTTTATTAAGTGGAAGCCAACGGCAATTAACTGGTTATTTGCTGCTGTATTTTTTGGCAGTCAATTTATCGGGAAAAAACCACTGGTGCAACGCATGATGGGTCATGCTCTGGAAATTGACGACCCGCAGGTCTGGAAAAAGTTAAATTTAGCCTGGATCGGATTTTTCATTTTCTCAGGTGTTGCCAACCTTATTGTCGCCTTTAACTTTAGTGAAGATATATGGGTAGACTTCAAATTATTTGGGCTGATGGGTTTTACCCTGATTTTCGTTATCGGCCAGTCATTTTATTTAGCTCGTTATCTTCCTCAGGAAGGCACTGAATCTTCTAATAAAGAGAATAATTAACCATGTTATATAGTATTGTCGGCACCGATAATGAAAATAGCCTACCAGGCCGCCTGGCAGCCAGGCCAGATCATGTTGATCGCCTGATTGAACTTAAAAACCTGGGGAGACTCATACTGGCTGGTCCAAATCCAGCTATAGATAACCCTGAACCCGGTGAAGCCGGTTTTACAGGAAGTTTAATAGTTGCAGAGTTTGATTCTTTAGAAGCTGCTCAGGAATGGGCAAATGATGATCCTTATATAAAGACATCAGTATATAAGTCAGTTGAAGTTAAACCTTTTAATAAGGTATTGCCTTAAACAGATAATTCAAAATGCACCACGAACTAGGGCAGGACGCCTGTAGGTAGAACAATGCAGGAGCTATTGTCGAGAACACGAAGTTCACGAAGAAGAAACGGAGATAATGAAATGGAATTTGAACTACTGTCAAAAAAGATATTAGGCTGTGCTATTGAAGTTCATCGAGAGTTAGGACCGGGTCTATTGGAATCTACCTATGAAAAGTGTCTTGCACATGAATTAAGAGAAAACAATATCAACTGCATTGCCCTAATAGCACTACCTGTTAAATATAAAGGAATACATATAGATTGTGGTTATCGTATTGATCTATTAGTAGAAGATAGTTTTATTGTTGAATTAAAAAGTGTAGATTCTCTCCATCAAATCCATGAAGCCCAAATTATGACATATTATGAAACTTGCAAAGATAAAAACTGGTCTACTGATAAATTTCAATACCAAGGATACTAAAACAAGGAATAAAACGACTTGTACTCTAATTTTTTAACCTTCGTGCTCTTCGTGAGCTTCGTGGTAAATTTTTAATTTAAATAATAAAATTTCGGAAATAACTATGAAAAAAAGAATATTAATATTGTCTGCTTTAGCACTAAGTTACTCAGCATTTAGTTTTGCAGAAAGCACTGTTGACGTTTCAAAGCCTATCGCAACCATAAATGGTGTGGGTGTCAGTGAAGCGGAAGTAAACTATTTCATCTCCAAATTAAGTCAGAAAGTTCCCGCTGAACGGGCCTTGCAGGAAATCATCAATGTTGAGTTGCTGGTCCAGGCAGCCAAAAATGAAGGACTGATGAAAAACGATGAACTTGTATTAGAAATCAAACGATCTACTTCAGGTCTTATCGCTACCCATTACCTGCAACAGCAATTACTCAAACTTGAAGTCACTATAGAAGACTTAAAAGCCCGCTATAACAAAGATTACGTTGAAGCTAACCAGGCTAAAGAATACAACGCCAACCACATCCTGGTAAAAACCGAAGAAGAAGCAACGGATATTATCCAAAAACTGGATGGCGGTGCTGTATTTACTGAACTGGCTAAAACACTTTCTACCGGACCCAGTGGTAAAAGTGGTGGAGCTCTCGGCTGGTTTAAATCATCTGATATGGTTCCCCCTTTTTCTGCAGCAACAATGAAACTGGAGCTGAAGCAATACACTAAACAGCCTGTAAAAAGTCAATTTGGTTGGCACATCATTTATTTAAATGATACCAGGGCTACCGAACCTCCTGCCTTTGAATCTGTCAGCAAAGAACTCAGTTCAAAAATAGCGGGCGAAGAGATCAGTAAAATAATGCAACAATTACATGAATCAGCCACAATAGTTTTTCCTGATAAGTAACTTTCATTTTATGGTTAACTCTATACGTCCTGTCTGTGTATTCCTCGATAAGTTAAGCATTGATTGTAATGATCTTGACTTATCAGCAATCACAACAGCTACCGATTTAACTTTATATGATCGAAGCTCTGCCGGTGATGTCATCAGCAGAGCTTCTGATGCTGAAATAATTATTACCAATAAAGTTATATTTGAAAGGATTCAGATAGAGCAGTTACCCAAACTAAAACTTATCTGCGTCATTGCAACAGGCACCAATAACATTGATTTTCAGGCCGCAGCTGATCACAACATTAAAGTTTGTAATGTAAAAGACTATGCTGCGGCTTCCGTCAGCCAACATGTGTTGATGC
>Ga0233441_1001307_pt1 | contig 22547 bp, 21 predicted proteins | sample SI_123_September_4_FD_182781 | JGI IMG/M metagenome (GOLD analysis project Ga0233441, IMG submission 182781) | Seawater microbial communities from Saanich Inlet, British Columbia, Canada - SI_123_September2016_135_MG | ecosystem: Environmental > Aquatic > Marine > Inlet | place: Canada: British...
ATCAGTTACTCGATATTGTCAATTCATCTACTATAGGTGTTAATTTAAATGAGTTTAGCATTGATGATGTTAGTTTATTAAATCCTGTTTATTGGAGATAGGACAAGTGAATCTAAATGTTAATACGCCAAAAAATATTGATTTCTTATTAATTGTTCGAGGCTTGGCAGCAATCTCTGTTATTCATTGGCATTTAGGAGGGTATTTAATTAGAAATGATTATATTTCTAGTTTTTTTATTGTGCCTGGCAGGTTGGCAGTTTGGATTTTTTTTATGATGAGTGGATATCTAATTGGGTATGGATAAATCCAGGTACGATAATCCTATCGCATATAATTGGAGCTGGTCTCATAGTATTGCACATTCTCTTAGAAAAAGAAAAGAAAGATAGTAATTTTTTGATTAGAGTGCTAATGATTCTTGGAGTACTGTCTTATGGGGTGTACGCTTGGCATGCTTTTAGCGCTATAGTCCTAGCATATATTACTTACAAACTTATTGAACAACCTGTCCAAAAATGGAAAAAAATATGAAAAATAAAATAGAAATTATTGCAGAAATAGCACAAGGTTATGAAGGTAATAAAAAATTAACTCATTTATTAACTAAAGGCGCAATTGCTTCAAATGCGGACGCAGTCAAATTTCAACTGGTTTATGCGGATGAATTAGCAACACCAGATTATGAATATTACGACTTATTTAAAGAGCTGGAAATGGATAAAGATGTCTGGGTCAATGTATGTAATCAGATACACAATGCAGATAAGAGGGTTTATTTTGATGTATTTGGTTTATTTAGTTTGAATATGGCAAAAGAGATTGGCGCAGACGGTGTTAAATTATCAACTACAGAATTTTATAATAATGCCCTGTTTGATCGTGCCATTGATCAATTTGATAGGCTTTATTTATCAGTTGGCGGCATACCTGCTGAGGATATTGACAAAAAATTATTTTCGTTAAGCAAAGAACAAATGAATAAGGTTTGCCTAATGTATGGCTTTCAATCAGAGCCCACACCATTGGATCAAAACAATTTAAATAAACTTGGTATCTTTAAGAAACGTTACCCGAGTTTTAGAGTTGGATTTATGGATCATTCTGATGGCGCTTTAGATGATGCATATTATTTGTCTTTAGTGGCAATGGGTACTGGCATAAGTGTTATTGAAAAACATATTACTTTAGATAGAGAGCTTGAAATTGAGGATTATATTTCAGGCATTACTCCTAGTGAATTTATCAAATTTGTCGGGCTAGTTCGTCGATTTGAGCCTGTGTTGGGAATGGACTCTTTAGAGCTTACTAAGCAAGAAGAAGCATACCGCAATAAAGCCACTAAGTCAGTTGTAGCGTTGACTGATTTAAAAGCAGGAGATGTTTTAACCTTGGAGACAGTTGCCTTAAAGCGTTGCTCTAAACCAATTAATGAACACTCTGTTCTTGAGATTGAGCAGGCACTTGGGAAAACTTTAAAGGTAGATATAAAAACTGATTTACCTATTGCTAAGGGCGACATATGAAAAAATTAGTTGCAGCATTGGCTTGTCGTAATCAAGGGAGTCGATTATATGGCAAGCCTTTGCAAAATTTAGATATAGATAATGGTATTACCATCCTTGATAATATTATTAATTGTTTACAGCAGATTTCTGCAATAGATGACGTTGTTTTGGGTATTGCCGACGGTGTTGAAAACGATGTGTTTGTTGAATATGCTAATAATAATGACATTAAATATATCCGTGGCAGTGAAGAGGATGTTTTAGATCGGTTAATTAAGTGCGGAGATATTAGTAATGCAACTGATATTCTTCGAACTACCAGTGAATCTCCATTCCCTTACTTTGATTTTATAGATTCAGCATGGGAGCAACATATTAAGCAGGGCAATGATGGCACCTTCCTTGACAATATTATTGACGGTTGTGGTTTTGAGATGCTGACATTAGATGCATTAAAAAAATCTCATTCTGAAGGTGAAGATAGACATCGCTCTGAACTTTGTACTTTGTATATTAGAGAAAACAAGGATAAGTTCAAGATAGAGTATATTGAGCCGCCCATCAAATTATCAAGAAAGGACGTTAGACTAACAGTAGACTATCCTGAAGATTTGGTTGTTTGTAGGGCAGTATATGAACATTTCAAGTCTTTTGAGCCAAATATACCGTTGTTAGATGTTGTGGATTTCTTAGATAGAAATCCACAACTATTAAGGCTTACTTTACCATTCTGTGAAGAGGGCTATAAGACTATGTATTTATAATTTTAATTTAGAAAAAATGTATAAAAAATCAGAACAATTATTGGATAGAGCATTAAAGTCAATTCCTTTAGCATCACAGACCTTTAGTAAAAGTTTGACGCAATATCCAAGAGGTGTTTCACCATTCTTTTTTGAGAAAGGTAAAGGGTCTAAAGTATGGGATGTAGATGGCAATGAGTATGTTGATTTTGTCAATTCATTGGCCGCCGTTACGCTTGGGTATTGTGACAAAGATGTTGATGGAGCAGTGCAAGAACAGATGAAGAATGGCGTTACTTTTTCATTGCCACACAAGCTAGAGATGGAAGTAGCTGAAAAGTTGATTGAAATCATTCCTTGTGCTGAAAAGGTGAGATTTGCCAAGAATGGCACTGATGCTACTAGCGCAGCTATTCGTATTGCAAGAGCTTATACAGGTAAAGAGCATATTGCGGTCTGTGGCTACCATGGTTGGCAAGATTGGTATATTGGCTCAACTACGAGAGATTTGGGCGTACCTCAAAGTGTAAAAGAATTAACACATAAATTTGAGTACAACAATATTCAATCACTTGAAAAGATATTTCAAGAACAGGAGTTGGCTTGTGTGATCATGGAGCCAATGAATATTGAATATCCAAAGGATGGCTTCCTGAAAGGTGTGAAAGAATTGGCACACAAGAATAATGCCTTGTTCATTCTTGATGAGACTGTTACAGGGTTTCGTTATTCATTGGGTGGTGCACAAGAATTATTTGATGTCATGCCAGATTTAGCCACTTTTGGCAAAGGTATGACAAATGGCTATCCGCTTTCTGCTGTTGTTGGCAGTAGTGAAGTAATGCAAAAAGTTGAAGATATTTTCTTTTCAGGTACTTTTGGCGGTGAAACATTATCACTTGCTGCAGCAAGTAGCATTATTGATAAATACAAAAAAAAACAAGTGATAGAGCACTTCTCTGAAGTTGGAACTTATCTGTTAGAGCAATTAAATCAACTTATTGACAATAAAGGATTGAGTGCTATTTTTTGGACATCTGGACACCCATCTTGGAGTTTTTTGCATATTAAAGAACAAGAGAAATATAACACATTTGAAATTAAAACTTTTTTCTTACAAGAGATGTTCAAGCGTGGAATTCTGACTTTAGGTTCACATAATATAAGCTTTTCTCATACAAAAGAAATCGTTGATCAGTTGCTAGATGTTTATGCAGAAGTGTTGCCAATGGTTAAAGAAAATATAAAAAATAAAACCCTACTGGAGAATATACAAGGCGATGTTTTACAGCCATTGTTCAAAGTTAGATGAATGTTTTATTTAGAGTTGATTCATCATCAAAAATTGGACTTGGTCATGTGATGCGCTGCCTTGTATTGGCGGAGCAATACAAAGAAGACAATGTTGTTTTTGCAACTCAAGATTTAAAGGGTAACGCCAACCAAAAAATTATTGATAAAGGTTATAAACTAATTACATTGAATGATGGATCTGTCGATGAATTAATTCAAAGAATTAATGAGCTTAATATTGATATGGTTGTTTTTGATCATTACGGTATTAATAGTGACTTTGAAAAGGCTGTTAAAGATCCTTCAGGCGTGAAGATATTGAGTTTTGACGATATTTATGAAAAACATTATTGCGACATATTGTTAAATCATAATGTCTATGCCGATGTTAGTAAATACAAAGATTTGGTGCCTGATTTTTGTGAGGTTAGGTGCGGTGAAAAATACACACTGGTACGCGATGAATTTAAAAAAATAAAAATTAAGAAAAAATCGGCTGATAAAGATAAGACGGTTATATTTATATGTTTAGGGGGATCTGATGCGAAAAATATTGGCCTACTTGTGTTGGAGATATTATCTGATTTTGATGACATAATTTCCAATCTTGCTATAACTAGCTCCAATAAGAATATTGACCAGTTATTAGACTTTTCCAAACAACACAAGGATATTAATATTTGTATTAATTGCAATGTTGCTGAGTTGATGAGTAGTAGTGATATTGCTATTATTACACCAAGTGTTATTGTTCATGAGGTGATGACTGTTAAACTACCTTTTATAGCTATAATGACAGCAGATAATCAAAAAATAATGTACCAATATCTACGTGAAAATAATTACCCTGCTTTTAGGCAAGATGAACTAAATGAATTACAGATGGAAATTAAAAAACATGTCCAAAGATAAAGCTATTGTTAAAAATGAGTACGGGTTTTTCGAAATAAAAAACAAGCCTAGTAAAAAAGCTCTACAAGAATATTATGCAAATAAGTACTATCAAGAAGGGCAAGGCTCTTATGAGTTAAGCTATGATGAGACTGAAGTCAGATATTTCTTGAATAAGATAGAACAAAGGCATACGGTTATTGAAACTATCTCCAATGTTACAATAGGAAAAATGTTAGATGTTGGCTCTGGTGAAGGGTTTACGCTTAAATACTTTGATGACTTGGGGTGGGAGTGTATGGGCCTTGATTTTTCACATGCAGGCATTAAGCAGAACAATCCAGAACAAGAAGGGTTATTAATTCAAGGTGATATTTTTGATAATTTAGAAAAAATAATTGAGAATGGTGAGAAGTTTGATTTAATCTTTTTAGATAATGTTTTAGAGCATGTAATAGACCCTTTTGAGTTATTAAACAGTCTGAATAAAATTATCAGTAGTGAAGGTATTTTAGTTGTGGACGTTCCTAATGATTTCTCCTTGCTACAGCGTTACTTGATGGATAATAATCACATCAATCAGGAATTCTGGGTTAGTCCGCCAGATCATTTGTCATATTTTAACAAAGAAGGGTTGGTTAACCTTGCTGATGCCACTGGCTGGAAAACCGATAAAGTTATGTCTGATTACCCAATTGAGTTAGACTTATTGAACCCCAATTCTAATTATGTTGATGACCCTTCGGTCGGAAAAGCATCACATAAGAAGCGTATAGAATTTGAAAACTTTATTCATTCTGTTTCTATTGAAAAAACAAATCAATTTTATGAGAGTTTAATTGATTTGGGCTTGGGTAGAAATATAATAGGATTTTTTAGTAAATTATGAGGATATCATAGGATTCTCAATGAAGATATTGATAACAGGTGCAAACGGTTTTTTAGGCGGTGAATTGCGGCGCCAACTAGAACAAACTAAACATGTGGTAATTCCCTTTGTAAGAAAAAAAATAGGACCTGGCGACATTGAATGTGACATTGGAAATACAAATAATTTGCTAATTGCTTTGAATGAGTATCAACCAAATGCAGTTATAAATTGCGCTGCAAAGGTGGATTTTTCTGAAAATTCAAAGCAAGATCAATACAATATTAATGCATTGGCACCTGCTGTTATTGCGTCATGGTGTATTAATAATGATGCACATTTAATTCAGGTGTCTGGCTCTATTGTTAACGGTAGCACTGCTACTGAATTTAGTAACTCCTCTCAAGAGTCGCCCATCAATTATTATGGCGAGACAAAATTATTGTCAGATAGGGCTATCAGATTGAGTCAATGCAGATACACGATTGTTAGGTTTGGCGGTATATTCGGAGAGGGCGGTCCTAATCACCTAGGCATTAACAGTATGATTGAACAGGCAAAGCTTGGCCATGCTCCAACCATAGCTGGAAAAGGGGTTGCTCTTAGAAATTATATTCATGTGCAAGATGCAGCAAAAACGCTTATTTATTGTTTGGATAATAAAATAACAGGCACACATTATTCTGGCAGTAGGAAATCTATTTCTATCGCACAAATGATAGAAGGTATTTGTGATATTTATATGGATGGACAAAGCCCAAATTACCAAGATGGGAATGAAGCTATTGATCAAATTACGATTGTAAGCCCAAGCTTGCCAGAGGTAAAGTCTTTCAGGTCTGCATTGGAGAAATATCGATGAAAATAGCCATTCTTTCTGATATTCACGGTAATGTTTTTGCATTGGAGTCTGTGTTGAGTGCTGTAAAGAAGAGAGGCATTGATACACTGGTGATTGCAGGAGACTTTGTCGGATATTATTTTTGGCCGAAGGAAGTGTTTAGTCTTTTAGAAGGTTGGAATTTGGTGGCAATACGAGGAAACCATGATCAAATGGTTGGAAAAGCAAAAAAAGATAAAGATTATCTTGCAGAAAAATGTAAGAAGTATGGGAGCGGTTTGAGTATTGCAATTGAGCAGTTAGATCAAGAAAGACTTGTATGGTTGACAAATTTGCCAGGATCACTTGAATACAAAATAGAAGATGGGAGTATTTTAATTTGTCATGGATCCCCTTGGATTGACGATGAATATGTTTATCCTGATGCTGATGATGAATCATTGGCTAGATATGATAAGCTTGATGTTAAGTGGGTTATTCAAGGACATACACATTATACGATGCATAAGGAGATTGGCAGCGTTACACTTATAAACCCTGGATCAGTAGGTCAGCCAAGGAATAAAAAGCCAGGGGCGCACTGGGCGTTGTTAGATACAAGTCTTAATAAAATAGATTTCTTTTGTGAGCAATACGATATTAAAAAAGTGGTTGAAGAATCTAAGAAAAGACATCCAGAAATACCATATTTGGCTAATATTTTAGAGAAAACATGAAAACAGTACTAATTACAGGAATAGGCGGAGATATCGCACAAAGTATTGCAACAATTCTTGCCGAAAGTCGTCCAGAATTTAGGCTGATAGGTGTTGACATGAATGACAGGCATGCAGGATATCTTTTTGTTGATGAACTATTTCAAGTTCCTGCCGCATCAACAATAGAGTACATAGATAGCATCAAAGTATTGATTAAAGAGTATTCAATTGATATTGTCATCCCGACCAGTGAGCAAGAGTTGGCAGTTTTCCAACCTTTGATTGATGAAATGGGGGGTAGCTGTATTTCGGTTGGAGCAAAAGTAATTGATATTGGCATTGATAAACTTAAGACTATTGATTTTATTGCATCATTAAATATTTCAGTTCCTTGGACGATTAAGGCGGAAGGCTCCACCCCAAAAATTTTTCCATGTATTTTTAAATCGCAGAAAGGGTCTGGATCAAAGAATGTGTTTATAGTTGAGAATCAGGAAGATGCATCGTTTTTTGCTAATAAATTTCCAGATTCAATTTTCCAAGAATTACTTAAGCCAGACAACCAAGAAATTACATGTGCAGTGTATCGATCAAAAAATGGCAAGATTGCAGTACTTCAGCTACTAAGAGAATTGACAGGTGGGCTGACAGGTTGGGCAAAAGTTGTCAGTAATAATAAAGTTTTGCAAATGTGTGAGAGTGTAGCAGCTGGAATGAATCTTTATGGCAGTATTAATATTCAACTCAGACTAACCGATAAAGGGCCGAGAATTTTTGAGATAAATCCTAGGTTTTCTTCAACTGTCTTAATGCGTCATCGTATTGGATTTTGTGATTTATTGTGGGCGATAGACGAGGCAGAAGGATTAGAGGTTGATTTTCCAAGCATTGAAGTTAATCAATGCATGGTTCGTGTTCAGGATGCAAAGAAGTTAAGTGATTACATATGAAGATAAATAATAGACCAATAAATGTAGAAAATCCACCTTATATTATTGCCGAGATGTCGGCTAACCATAATGGCGATATTAATAATGCTTATAAGATTATTGATATGGCTAAAACTGCAGGTGCAGATGCAGTTAAGCTGCAAACTTATAAGCCAGACACAATTACAATGGATATGCACACACCTGAATTTATGATTGTAGGTGGACTATGGGACGGACAAAGTTTATATGAACTATATGAATCTGCTTTTATGCCGTGGGAATGGCATAAACCCTTGTTTGAATATGCACAAAAAATAGGTATTACAATTTTCAGCTCACCTTTTGATAATACAGCTGTTGATTTATTGGAAGACTTGAATGCGCCCGCTTATAAAATCGCTTCTTTTGAAGCGGTTGACTTGCCTTTGATTAAGTATGTTGCCCAAACAGGTAAACCAATGATAATCTCAACAGGTATGGCAGATTCTGAAGAGATTCTTGAGGCGATAGAAGCGGCTAAGGAAGGAGGTTGTAAGGAGTTAGCTATCCTGCATTGTGTGAGTGGCTACCCTGCGCCAGCAGAAGATTACAATTTAAGAACATTAGTTGATATGCAACAGCGGTTTGGATTAGTGACGGGATTATCAGACCATACAATTGACAATACAACAGCAATTAGCAGTGTTGCACTAGGTGTTTCAATTATTGAAAAACATGTTACATTGGACCGTAATGGTGGCGGACCTGATGATTCTTTTTCACTGGAAGAAGAAGGGTTAAAGAAATTGTGCGTGGGCGTAAAAACTGCTTGGCAATCTCTTGGGAAGGTTGATTATGGGATGAAATCAAGTGAGCAAGGAAGTGTGAAGTTCCGTCGCTCAATTTATGCAGTTAAGGATATTAAAAAAGGCGAACAATTAACCAAGGAAAATGTCAAAAGCATTCGACCTGGTTTTGGTTTGGCACCAAAGTATTACGAACAGATCTTAGGAAAGACTGCTAAATTTGATATAAGACGTGGCACTCCTCTTTCATTTAATTTGGTGTTGTAAAAACACATTTTTGTTTGGAGAATTTAAGACTAATTAAATATGAATATACGTATAGTGCTTATTTCCAAATTGATAAGAAAAAGGAAAAGATCTAAGTTAAGAGCTATAAATAAGGGTTATAGACAGCTCAAAAATGAGGGTAAGCTAGATTTTTTAATGCAATTAAAAAATACACTATCAAGAACAAAGATTGAAAGTGTAAGTTTTAATGTTTTATCACGCCAAGGTGATTTTGACGATGAATTATCGATACGACAATTTTTCACTAGAAAGTTTTTAGGCCTATTATTTAATAAATCGGTTTTATATAGTATTGGCACCAACACCCCTCTCAAACACCCGTTACCGAAAGAGTGGAGAGATGTCTTGATAGTTCAAGGCGTTAGTATAAATAACTTTAGCTGTGCTGTGTTGTGGCACGCGTACGGTTTTATTTTTTGGGGTTACGGGGCTCTGAAGGGATTTAATAGCATTCGACTATTATTAAAGAAGCAGACCCCTATAGGGAAGTATGTGTATTTTGATGGCTTGAACAGTGATAATATTTCTACTAACTCTGATAGCTATAATATTGTAAATTGGTATTTACAATGGAAGGGTAGAGCTTCAGAAGTTGGCGTAATTTGTCATAGTGCAAGCGTTACACATGATTTTAGACTTAGCAAGGTTGCTATTGTAAAAACTGACGGATTGCCTCGGTTAAAAAGTTTTAAGCTATTTAAATATACTGTCTTTATTATTTATAGATCATTTTATGATCTTTTACGCTTACCATTTAAGCCTATTTATGGGCTCTTGTTAGAAGATTTTATCAAATTAAAAAGAATTGAATTAGCAGATGATATTGATTTAGCAAAGGATTACTTATTTCATAACTCTTCTCCATTTTATCGCCCAATATGGACATATTTAGCAGAAGAAAGAGGTGCTAGATTGCTATTTTATTTCTATTCAACTAATGTTGAAATGTTTAAAAAAAAGGAAACTTATCCAATGCAGAACCCTTGGCATTTAATTAGTTGGCCTCACTATTTGGTTTGGGATAATTTTCAGACAAACTTTGTTAAAGAGTTTGATTTACATAATTCTACAATAGAGGAAGTCGGTCCAATATGGTTTTCTTCAAACGATATAAATGTAGATGCGCCATTAAACTCAATTGCCGTTTTTGATGTGTCACCTACTAGACCAACAAGATACGCCCTTTTAGGGTGTGACCAAGAGTATTATGTCGCTGATATTGCTAATCAATTCTTAAGTGATGTTCAATTTATTTTGTATCGTAACAGCATTAATATGACGTATAAAATGAAGCGAATCAATAAATTCATACATAAAAGATATACAAGAAAGATTAAGCAATTAAGTATGAAGTCTAATTTTATAATGATAGATCCTAGTGTTGACGCCCTTCAAATTATAAAGAAGTCAAAAGCCTGTATCTCTATGCCTTTTACTTCAACTGCAATAACGGCAAAACTTGAAGGAAAGCCATCAGTTTATTATGACCCTAGTGGGGTGATATGTAAAGATGATAGGGCTGCACATGGTATCCCAGTTTTGAGCAATATTAATGAACTTCAAGAGTGGGTCAAAAAATTTAAGTAATGAGAAAAGCGATAAAAAATAGCTCTTTGTATTTTTTTATGGCGGCGTATCAGGGGTTATTTCCGTAGGAAAGATTCAAGAAATATTTTTTTCGAATAGAAATGATCATTTATCTGTTGCTTTAAATAGTAGCCACAATATGCACGGGCTTAGTAACTTAGAAAGTTACGTAACCGCTGAAAATAATCAGGAATTTCTAAATGATACTTGTTTAGACTCCAAGAATGATAAGTGTGCCGTAGTATATAAAACTAAACGTCGTTAACATAGTCTTCATTCTAAATATCTAGATACCCTTAATAAAATTTACAGTAAAAATTACATTCCTGCTGGCATAGATTCTGCAGTGATAAGATTTGTCAAGGTGACACAAGCTACAATATCTATGACCCTTATCTCAACTACTCTAATTGGTTGACATTAATGAATTATGAGCTTGGATTAGGATACTTTAATGAGTACAATAGGTAGCTGTATTTTTATTGCGAATTAAGAAAATGAATAAATATTTACAATTAATTAATTATTGGCGAAAGATTACATCTTTTCGCGATGTGTTGGTGCAAAGAATTATCAGTAAAAATAAGCATGTTAAGCATAATAATATTAATATGACTTTTTTTATTCCTAATACTTTGTGCTGTTATCGAGCAACAACTTTTTCTAGTAAGGAGCCTGAAACTTTAGAATGGATTGACTCTTTTGAGGAGGGTGCGATTTTTTGGGATATTGGTGCGAATATTGGGCTTTATTCTATCTATGCGGCTAAAGCAAAGAATGCACAAGTCCTTGGCTTTGAGCCTTCTGTGTTTAATTTGGAGTTTTTGGCGAAAAATATTTATGCTAATAATTTACAACAAAAAGTGAAAATCTTCCCCTTGGCACTAAGCAATAAAAGTGATTTTAATTTATTCAAGATGAACAATCCTATTTGGGGTGGTGCTCTTTCCGCCTTTGGCGTGGACTATAATCAAACAGGCGGTGCGTTTAACGCCTCATTTGAATATAATATTGCAGGGTTGAGTGCAGATAAAGCTGCAGAGGTGTTTAACATGCCGCAGCCTAATCATATCAAGATAGATGTTGATGGTATTGAGCATCTAATTTTGTCTGGCTCAAAAAAAATTTTAACGCAAGTTGATACTGTCATGATTGAGATCGATGAAGGTTTTAATGAGCAGAGCAAGGATTCTAAAAAATATCTAGCTGATGCAGGATTGGTATTGCTAGAAAAGTACCCTATTGGCAGATCGAATAGCCAAGCAAATCAATTGTGGGTTAGGAAAAATTAGTGTCTTATTATCCAATATTAAAAGCACCTTATTGTATCGGTAAAACCACGCTCTATAATTTCCCACCGAACAATTGGGAGTCAGTGGATAAGTGTGAGCAGATTGTGAGTTTGACCTATATTAAAGATGAGTTGTGGCATAGTGAAAGTTTAGGAAAATTAAAGTATCAATCTTATAGGGCTATTGACTATAGTGGTATTTCTAATTTAATTCCTGATGGCGCATTAGCGCTACTATCTTTGTCTAAAGAAGGACTGCCTGAGACGAGCAAAGAGTTGCCAGTATTAAAATGTAACCACACCAATGTACCGAATTATCGTGCAACATTGAGTTTGAGATCTGAATTTACAGAAACCAGTTATCAAGGTGAAATAGATCCTTTCCCGCCACAGGCATCAATGCTAACATTTTCACCGTTCTTACAGTTTGGCGACGATACTGAAAATTATGTTTTGCTTATGAATTTGGAAAAAATACCAGAAAACAGAGAGGTAGAGGTGGAAATTTATGACGCTCATAGTAAGGAGCTTAAGAGGGTTGAAGGCGCTTTTAGTAATCAGATGAATACTATTTCATTAGATAATATAGGCTTTGATGAACAAAGTCTACCTGTTGTGATTTGTAGGGGGATGGCATCTATTCCTCTCTATTTTTCAAGTTATAAACAAGGAAGTCTGTTGAGCTTAGAGCACACCCATCCACCTGCGTCATTAGTGGTGCACGGCAATCGTTTTGGTGTGCAGAGGCAGTTAAAAGAATACTGGTTTTCCCAGTTGAAAAAGCGATGAAAATAGTGAATAATTTTTTAAGGAAAGCAAGAAAATCCCCTTGGGTAGTAGGGCAAAAATTGACGAATAGGCCAGCTAATCCACAGGCGGTGATTAGTGATTTGTTTGTTTGGCGCTATAGTCAAGATTGGAGTACTTATTTTGAATTATTAGATATAGCAAGTCTATTCGGTGATGACGAACAACACCAGATTGACATTGTTTTTTTTAATGAGGTTGGCAGTGAATTTTATCGACAGTCAATTGAGTTGGATGGCTTATGTCGACAAACGCTAAATGTCACCAACATATTGTCAACACTTGATAAATTGCCAAGTGATTATGGTACTTTTGCTGTTTTCCATCAGCAGACTCCAAGTGGCGTGTCAGAGAATGGTTCGTTCATCGCGGAGCGTAGTTATGTGAGTTATCAATATAAAGGCTTGCCGCTACGTTCTTATGTGCATGGAAATTTAGATGCGATTGATGATATGTTGACGCCTTTGGGTGGCAGTAGTTTTTTTAATAGACAATATAACTTACAGTATTTATTAGAGCCCAATAAGAGCTATGAAGTTGCTCTAGTTAATGCTAGTCCATCTAATAAAAAAGTGATGTTTGAGGTTGTAAGCTTTGGTGGTAAAACCCAAATAAAAAAAAATATTATTTTAAATCCTATGCAGACTTTTGTATTGCCTATAACAAACTTACCTAGTCACAGTCAGTTAATTATTGATAGTAAAATGATTATGGCAAGACCTATCGTATTTTGCTATAACAAAGATAGGTTAAATGTGTTTCATGGATAATAGAATAAGAATATTGGATTGCACTCTTAGAGATGGTGGTTATGTAAATAACTGGGGTTTTTCACAGTCTCAAATCTTTAAAATTATTGAATCATTGGAAGCGTCTAATGTGGACATTATTGAGTTAGGATATCTGGATGACAGCAGAGGCAGGGAAAGGAATTCAACCCTGTTTAATTCAATGAATTCAATTAGCGGCATTTTGAATGGTGTGAATAAAGGTGCATCTAAGGTGGTGATGATTGATTTATTTGCTTTTGATGTGGATCAACTACCTAAAAAGTCAGATACAGAAATAGATGGAATCAGGCTTGCTTTCCACAAGAGAAATATAGGCGATGCTTTGCTGGTAGCTCAAAAAATAATTGATTTAGGGTATCAGCTGTTTTTTCAGCCAATGGTTACTAAGACCTATGCGGAGGATGAATTTTTATCTGTAATAGAATCTGCCAATCAATTGGATATTTATGCATTTTATATAGTTGATAGTTTTGGCTCAATGTCACTGACTGAGTTTAAGTATTATATTGGCTTGGCAGATTCCCATTTAAATAAGAATATTACACTGGGATATCATTCACATAATAATATGCAGTTAGCTTTTTCCAATGCGATTGATTTGTGTAATAGTAAAATTGACAGGAAAGTAATTATTGATAGTAGTGTTTACGGCATGGGCAGAGGTGCTGGTAATTTGAATACTGAACTTATTGCAGATTACTTAAACAATCAAAGTAAAAAAAAATACAATGCCCTACCATTGCTTGAAGTTATTGATGAAATTCTAGTTTATTATTTTAAAAAACAGCCCTGGGGGTTTTCCCCGGCGCAGTATTTATCGGCATCACTTGATTGTCACCCTAATTATGCCTCTTATTTGGTTGATAAGAAAACCACTCATATTGCCGATATCCAAGAAGTGTTAAAAAAAATTCCTACAGATAAAAAAGTTTCATTTGATGAGAAAATAATTGATGACTTATATCAAAAATTCTTGCTGAAGAATAAATCGAACGCACAAGGCAAAATAAAAATTCCTACTAACAAGCAAGTGTTATTAATTGCTTCCGGACATTCAGTTGTTGATAATTTAGAAGTTATTAAACAAAAATCAGAAAGTGACAACTATTTTGTGGTTGCTTTAAATCACAAACCTCAGTTTGACTGTGACTATTATTTCTTCTCAAACCAACAACGCTTTGATGAGTTTAAAGAGGAGTTGCCAGTAGAGAGGCAGATTATTACAACCAATATTAAGAACAACCAAAAGATTGATATTGTTATTGAGCTTAAAGATGTTGCTTATATCAAAAAGAGCTTTGTTACTAATGTTATGATATTAATGACTAATTACTTAATTTCTCAAAATATTGGACAAATTGAAATAGCGGGATTAGATGGTTATCAAGTAGGCAAAGAAAATTATGCCTATGATGAGACTTGTGTAGTGGATAGCGAAAGCCTATTTATTGAGCTAAATCAAGTTGTTGAGAGTTCGCTAAGAGAGTTAAAATCATTAATCAATATCAAACTAATTACACCCTCTGTTTATAAAGACATTTTATAGAACATATTATGACAAGATTTGAACAAATGCAATCTTTGCTTGATAACACCAAATACTTTAAGTTGGTATGTGGTGCAGGCAATGAGGATGCCGAAGAGGTTAAAAGATTAACAATCTTATATACATTGGCAGGTGCTAAGGGGATGGATGTGTCTGCCAATACCGATGTTGTGTCTGCCTGTATGGATGGAATTGATATTGCATTTGGATTGGCCGAAGATCTTGGAATTAATTTAAAGATAAGGCCATTTATTATGGTGAGTGTTGGTATGCCAGGCGATCATCATGTGCGTAAATCTTTTATTAATTTAGACGCCTGTTTGAAGTGTGATTTATGTATTCCTGTGTGCCCTACTGATGCCATTCCTAAAGAATTAATTGTAATTAAAGATAAATGTATAGGTTGCGGTAATTGTAGTGCTATTTGCCCAAGGCAAGATATTATTCACTATGAGCATAACAATAAAGAATTAGAGACACTATTACCAGAATGTTTGGCAGTCGGTGCTGAGCAGATTGAGTTGCATGCTGCAGTTGCAGATGATGAGGCCATTATGCAAGAATGGCAACTGGTTAGTGATGTTAATCCAAATGGACATATCTCAATGTGTCTAGATAGGCTGCACCTATCAAATTTTTCTTTTGAGAATCGTGTTGAAAAAGCAAGAGAAATTGCAGGTGATAGACTTATTATTCAGTCGGACGGTTATCCAATGAGTGGTGGCGAGGATGATTTTAATACTACCCTTCAAGCAGTCGCAACAGCAGATGTACTTAACAAAAAATTCAATATGAAATTAAGAAAATCAAAAAACGTCTTAATTTACAAAAAGAAAAATGAAGTTGATCAATTGTTGTCTGGTGGAACTAATTCATTAACGGCAGTGTTAGCTGATCAGGTAGGCGTGAAATTTCAAGGTGCGTCTTTAGGTACTTTTGCAAGGAAAATTGTTAAAGAGGTGACTGATAATGAAAATTTCTATAATGATATTAATGGCATAAAGGAGGGTTATTTGATTGCTAAGGAGTTAGTTGTTGCCAATGTTGGTGAGATAAATGAGTGATTTATTAATTAACAACAAACTTGTGTTGCTTGATGTTGAGGCAATTATTTTTGACAAGGATGGTACCCTAATAGATGTACACCACTACTGGTCATCAATGCTGGAAATAAGAGCTGGCTTTATTGTTGACAAATATAACCTAAATGATAAGGTTAAGTTTGAACTAATGGATGCCATGGGGGTTGATATTAAGTCTGGCAAGATTAAAACTGATGGTCCAGTAGGAATTAAGCCAAGATCATTTATTGTTAGTGTTGCAGTTGAGGTTTTGAATTCTAATAACATTAGTATCAGTAATGCTGATATTGAAAGCATATTTTTAGAAGTTGATAGAAAGACTTCTGATAATATTTTGCCGTTATTAAAATTGTTGCCAGATGTAGGGCGATTGCTGGAGAATTTAAAACAATGCGGAGTCACCATAATGTTGGCAACCACCGACATGACAAGCCGTGCTCGCTTAGCAATGAAGGCACTTGGTATTGAGCATTTTTTTAGTGAAATTATTGGTGGAGATGCGGTTGAGTTTAGCAAGCCATCGCCAGATTTAGCATTAAATATTATAGAAAGAAGTAAGGTAAACCAAAATAAAACAGTAGTTATTGGCGATCATCCAGTAGATGTTAAAATGGGATCGGCAGCAAATGTTGCTTGCAATATCGGTGTTTTGACAGGGTTGTCTAATGCTGATTTGTTTTCAGAATTAGATTGTTTTGTTGTTGAGAGTCTTGAAAATATAGGTGTGAGTTGTTGAAATGTTAGTTCGTAATAAATTAAAGGAAAAGTTAAACAAAGGCGAAGCGGTTCTTGGTACATGGAATACTCTTTCATCGCCGCTTGTGACTGAGGTATTAGCTCAATCTGGTTTAGATTTCCAAATTATTGATTTGGAGCATGGGCCTTTTGCAATAGATAAAGTCTATTTGCATGTTTCTGCATGTGAAAACTCTCAATGCACACCATTAGTTAGAATACCTAGTAATAGTGACTGGATGGCATTGCAAGCATTGGATCAAGGTGCGCATGGTGTGGTTGTTCCTCATATTGACACAGTTGATGATGCTAATATTTTTGTTGATGCAACAAAATACCATCCTCAGGGTAATCGGGGGTTTACCCCTTTCTCAAAAGCTGGAGGTTTTACAAATGTCAATGTGGATAAGTATGTTGGTCGAGCAATTGATGAGACTATTAACATTGTCATTATTGAATCTAAAGAGGGGTTAGATAACCTTGAAGAAATCTTGAAAGTGGGCGCAATTGATATAGTGTATTTTGGCGCTTATGATTTGTCTCAGGCATTAGGGCATCCTGGTAATACAAAGCATCCAGAAGTTGTTCAAGCGATACAACAGGGCGTTAATTTGGTGAATGGTGCAGATAAATACGCAGGCGGCTTTGTTCCTCAAAGTAAAAATGAGATTCAAGAATTACTTGATATGGGTATGAAGTTCATTACATATGAAGTAGATAGCTCAATCATCCACAAGCATGTTGATGATGTTTCTAGTTGGTTTTTAAGGACAAAGAATGAGTAAAGCAGTGGCAATTATCCCAGCGCGACTAGAATCATCTAGACTGCCTAATAAAGCATTGGCTGATATTTTAGGATTGCCAATGATTGTGCATGTATTTAAGAGGTGCTTATTGGCTAAAACCCTTGATGAGGTTTATGTGGCAACTGACAATATTAAAATTAAAGATGCAGTTGAAAGTCACGGTGGAAAGGTTATTATGACTTCTGTCAAGCATGAAACTGGCACGGATAGAATTGCAGAAGCTGCGCAAAATATCAAAGCAGATATTATTGTTAATGTTCAAGGTGATGAGGCCTTGGTTAATCCAGAGTATATTGACAAAGTTGTTAATAGTTTGGTCAATTCTTCTGGGGCAGATGTGGCTATCTTGGTTAATCCATTTAGTAAGAAAAGATCACCTTCTGACATCAAGGTGGTATTGAACGAAAATGATGGGGTTATGTATTTATCTAGGGCGGATATCCCCTCTGATGCAAGAGTTGATAATACTAAAATGCTAAAGGCTTACCATATTGTGCCATTTAGAAAGGATTTCTTACTGAAATATGCTAGATGGAAAAAAACGGAACTAGAGAAAATAGAGTTTAATGAATATCTGAGGATTTTAGAGAAGGGCTATAAAATTCAAGCGGTTCGTGTAAAAAGTGATGCTATTAGTGTTGATACGCAGCAAGATCTTGAGTTTGTTAGAAAAAAAATGGTTACCGATAAAATTAGTGCTCAGTACCTATAAAGAAAGACGATTTGATCGTGTTTAAGACTTCAATTTTTGACAAAATTCTTACTCATAAGAGTAGCAATCAGCATATTGTCGCCAATACGTATTTGCATATACTTGGAACTTGTCCTGAGTTTTTAGAACAGTATAAAGTATCTAGAAAAGCAAAAATATGGTTACGCACAAGGCATTGGTTGATTGCTACAATTAAGATTTTCCATTCTATTTTTAATAAAAAACATTATTCCACTCAGCAAGAAAATGTTGATGCAGAAATCTTATTTGTATCTCATCTAACCAATAAAAAGCAAACACTACAAGATAATGATGCGTATTTTGGTGACTTGCCAAGTCAGTTGTTAGGGCAAGGTGTTAGTAGTAGTATTGCGCTGATTAATCATGCAAAGGTAAGTAATCAGGTTATATTGGGTGGGTGGAAAGGTAGTAGAGTTTATAGATTTGTGCTAAGCTCAAGTTTGAATTTTTTGTCAGAGATGGAGCTTTATCTTACGCAAAGGAAGTCCAAAAAACAACTTAAGCTCATTTTAGAAGATTTGCAAATAGGAAAAGAGTTTGCAAGGGATATATTACATCATCATCTATCTTCTAGTACACTTAGTTCACTTAGAGTTGCCAAACAGATATCAGATATTGCTATTCAAACAGGCGCCAAGTTTATCATCACAACTTATGAAGGGCATGCATGGGAGCGGTTGGTTTATTATTATGCAAGAAAGGCCAATCCTAACATTAAGTGTTTTGGCTATCAACATGCGGCAGTATTTAAATGTCAGCATGCGATTAAGCGCCCCTTAAGTGCAGAATACGATCCTGATATTATCTTCACTTCTGGATTGATAGCAACAGATATTCTTAGGCAAGAGCAATTACAAGAAAGTGAAATTGTATGTATGGGATCACCCAAGTATTTGATACCCGGCACAATGACAAATAAGAGGCAAGTTTGTTTAGTTGTGCCAACGTATTTTGTTGAAGAATGTTTGGATTTATTTCGATTTAGTTTGGCTTATGCTAAGCAACACCAAAATCAAAAATTTATTTGGCGATTGCACCCATTGGTAAGCTTTGAAAAATTAAAAAGGCATAGTAGTATTTTTAAAGAATTTACTGATAACATCTACCTTTCTAAAGATGGTTTAAAAGAAGATATTAAAAAATGCGATAGCGTACTTTATCATAGCTCTACCACAGTAGTGAATGCGATTAATGCAGGATTAAAACCAATCTATTATGAACAATCATCTGATGAGTTGAATATTGATCCGATTTATACTCATAAGGAAGGTAAGTCAATTGTGCATAATCAAGAAGAGCTAGGTTTGGCACTTGATCGAGATATTGATGTCAAGACTATGCAATCTTTACAGAATTTTGCACAAGATTTTTATACACCATTGGATGTGAGTGCTTTATTAAAGTTGCTATAATTTTGTATGAATAAAATTTCAGCTATTATCCCTACTTTAAATCGACCGAAGGATCTGCGTGATGCGGTTACTTCTATTCTGAGGCAAAAGCATTTGCCAGATGAGCTTATTATTGTTGATCAGAGCATAGATGAGCAGTCATATCATGCTGTTAATAGGCTGTATGAAGAGTTTGGTGTGGCGCCAAAATTGGTGTATTTGCATGAGCCAGAGGTTAGTGGATTAATAGAGGCAAAGCAAAGAGGTGTTGAAGTTGCAGAAGGCGATATTATTAGCTTTCTTGAGGATGATGTAGTATTACATCGACAGTACTTTGAGAATGCTATATCCATCTTTAAAAACAACCAGGAAGTGATAGGCTGTTGTGGAGTGATGTCCAATGTTCATAGTGGCACCCTATATGAATATTTGTTTAAATTATTTCATCGAGGAATATTTTATGATCCTCGCCTTAATGCAGGAAAAAATAGAAATTGCCAGGGTTCGGGCGTGTTGTTGGTGAGTCGGTATCTAAGTGGTGGCATATCTTGCTATCGTAAGAAAGTGTTTGAAAAGGTGAATTTTGACATGGTAAATGATTTTTTTATGTTGGAAGATATAGATTTTTCTACTCGCGCTGCTGATTTTTTTGGAGATGAGTATTTTCTTATTAGCACAAATATGTGTTTGGATCATAACATGTCGCCAATTAATCGAGCGCGACTTAAAGAGCGCTGGCAAAGAAAATTACGTGAATATATAACATTTTATAAAAAACATAGTGACAAGCCATGGTCATCAGTTAACTTAATTTGGTTGTTGATAGGGATGCTTGGCGAATCTATTATATCGAGCGTATTGTCGAAGAATATAGGGCCTTTAACGGGCACTATGGTTGGTTTGTATGACGGCATTCGAAAGAAAGTTATTATTTAAACTCATATAATATATAGAATGATCATTGCAATCACAGGAGGCAGTGGCTTCATTGGAAGTTTACTGGTAGATAAGCTCCTTAAGCAGGGCAACCAAGTGAGGTTGTTATCAAGAAAAACCCAATTGAAAGATGTTAGTGTTCAGTATTTTCTTGGAGATTTGTCCAATCCAAGTGTCGATCTATCTGATTTTTTAGATGGCGTTGATATTCTTTATCACTGTGCTGGCGAAATAAATAATAAATCTTTAATGCAAGAATTACATGTTAATGCTACTCAAAGATTGGTTGATGCTGCACAAGGAAAAATTGGCCGGTGGGTGCAGTTGAGTAGTGTAGGGGCTTATGGCGCATGTCGAGACGGCGTAATAACTGAAGACTCAGAAGAGCAGCCTTTTGGAGTTTATGAGAGAACCAAGACTGAGTCCGACAAGATTGTAATAAACAGTGGAATTCCCTTTGTCATTCTGCGACCTTCCAATGTTTTTGGCGTGGAGATGACTAACCAGTCACTATTCCAGTTAATAAGTATGATCAACAAAGGTTTGTTTTTTTATTTAGGAAGAAAGGGTGCGCTGGCAAACTACATTGCTGTGGAGGATGTGGTTGAAGCCTTGTTTTTATGTGGCAATCGTGATAATGCACTAGGCGAGATTTACAATCTCTCACAAACAATAGAAATAGAAAAAATGGTGTTGTCATTCTCGCTCGGATTGGGTATTGAGGGTAGATTTTTAAGGTTGCCTGAATTTCCTGTTCGTGTTTTAGTCAAGGTTTTTACAATCTTTTCCAAGTTGCCATTAACCACAACAAGAATTGATGCTTTAACAAGTCGTTGCATATATAAATCAAATAAAATAATAGAAGAGTTGAATTTTGAATTTAAGTCCACTTTAGAGGAGTCTTTTCAATTAATAGCCAGAAAAAAATAGCTTTTTTAGTCTCGGTGCCCATGGTGGCAAAGGTCTTTCTATCACATCAGATCTGCACGTTATCAAAAATGTACAGAGTGACCCTTGTTACTAATCTTAAAGAGCAAGACAACCTCTTGGATTGGGTCCCAGATAATGTAGAAATTATAGACGTCCCTATTTACAGGGAGATTAATTTAATAAGTGATTTAAAAGTGTTGTTTTTATTAATGAAAATTTTTTATAAATCTAATTTTTCATTAGTGCATTCAGTCTCTCCTAAGGCGGGGCTCTTAGCTATGTTGGCCTCATTTATGACTAAAGTCCCAGTGCGATTACATACGTTTACTGGACAGGTGTGGGCGACAAAACATGGGATTGGTAGAAAGCTTCTCCGGTGGCTGGATCGTTTAATAAATGCATTAGCAACAATTGTCTTGATTGATAGCCACTCCCAGCAAGATTTTCTGATTGAAAACAAGGTTGTTAAGAAGTCCAGTTCTATGGTTCTGGGTGAGGGCTCGATTAGTGGAGTAGATTTGGATAGATTTAGAGCAGATCCTATTATTCGAAAACAGGTAAGGCTTGATTTAAAAGCTTCAGACAATGTTATTGTCTTTCTTTTTTTAGGTCGCATTAAGAAAGAAAAAGGAATATTAGAGTTGGTTAAGGCTTTTTCTAGATTACATCAAAAGCATAAAAACACAGTATTGTGGATTGCTGGACCAGATGAAGACTTTTTACACCCAAAATTAGAGAAAATAACAGGGATATGTTTAATTCCCTTTGTCAACTTCCCAGAGAAGTACATGACTGCTTCCGATGTTCTTTGTTTGCCCAGTCATAGAGAAGGGTTTGGTAATGTTATAATCGAAGCTGGGGCTTGCGGGGTTCCGTCAATTGGATCCAATATTTACGGTTTAAATGATGCAATTGTAGACGGGGAGACTGGAATATTGATCCCATTAAAATCCGTCTCTGGGTTAGAGAATGCAATGGAACTATTAGTGAATGATAGTAAACTACGTCATAAAATGGGCAAGGCAGCTCAAGAGCGTTCAGCAAGTATATTCTCTCAAGAAATTT
>Ga0233441_1001308_pt1 | contig 22530 bp, 27 predicted proteins | sample SI_123_September_4_FD_182781 | JGI IMG/M metagenome (GOLD analysis project Ga0233441, IMG submission 182781) | Seawater microbial communities from Saanich Inlet, British Columbia, Canada - SI_123_September2016_135_MG | ecosystem: Environmental > Aquatic > Marine > Inlet | place: Canada: British...
GCAGCAAGCACCATGTGGCTAAAACGCTTTAGAAGAATCCCCGTTACTCACAAAGGAAAACTGGTCGGCATTGTCAGTATTGGCGATGTACACAGGGCTATTTTTAAATCGTGTATGAGTGGGGATTGATTTTTAGGTAAAATACTGTGCTCATGAATACAGCACTAAAAATTATATTGGTCGATGAAAACACAGGGCGTTCAGCCATGTTGCGTCGCGCTTTGCAAGATAAAGGGCATGAGGTTATTTGTCGTATGGACAGTAGCTCAAAATTGCAAGACAGTAATGAAATGACACATGCTGATGTAGTGATTGTTAATGCTGATATCCCTGATCAAGAGGTATTTTCAAATCTGACCGACATTAATAAAACCAAGCCAAAACCCATTGTCATGTTTACGGAAGAATCTAACACTGAAATGGCGCATTCTGCCATTAAGTCAGGCGTTAATGCCTATATTGTTGATGGGCTTGAGGAAAACCGAGTGCAGCCAATTATTGATGTGGCGATTGCTCGATTTAGAGAGTTTCAAGCCTTGAAAGATGAATTAGACGCAACGCGTAATCAACTTTCAGAACGTAAAGCCGTTGAAAAAGCCAAGGGTTTGTTAATGAAGCGTAAGGAAATTACTGAAGATGATGCGTATCAGTCACTGCGAAAAATGGCCATGGATAAAAATAAGCGCATTGTTGATGTGGCAGAAAGTGTAATTAATGCATTTGAACTATTAGAGTAAAGCGTTAATCTTTATCCAGTTTTTTAAATTCTTCATCAATCTTATCCATTTCAGCGCTTAATTCATCATCATCCCAATCTTCATCATCTGCAGACTTTTCCCTCTTTGAGTCTGTTGGAGGTTTAGTGGGGTCATCATTCGTTGGTTGAGTTTGATCTTGTTTTTTAAATAAAGGTGCAAAGAATAATCCTGCTTCAAACAAGAGCCACATTGGTATAGCAATCAGTACTTGCGAGATGATATCCGGTGGCGTGAGCAGCATACCTAGAACGAAAGCACCAATAATCACGTAAGGTCGATTATTTTTTAGTTTTTCTACGGTAGTTACGCCAAACATAATCAGCAAGATTGTGGCGATGGGGACTTCAAAAGCCACACCAAAGGCAAAAGACACTTTAAGCACGAAGTCTAAGTAATACTGAATGTCTGGGGTGAAGTCAACAATACTGGGGCCGATACTGGATAAAAATCCAAAAATGACGGGGAACACTACATAGAATGAAAACAACAGGCCTGCATAAAACAAAATAGTGGAAGAAATCACCAGGGGTAGGATCATTTGCCTTTCATGTTTGTACAAAGCGGGTGCAACAAAAGACCATATTTGAAATAACAGATAAGGCATTGCAGCATATACAGCAAAAATTAACGCCATTTTGAGCGGTGTTAGGAACGGTGAGATAACTCCAATGGCAATTATGTTTGTGTCTGCAGGTAAAACATTAATGATGGGAGCTGCAATGAATCCGTAAACTTCATTGGCGAATGGAAATATTCCAACAAAAATCAAAAGAATAGCAACAACAGAATGTAAGAGCTTGTCGCGTAATTCAACTAAATGCTGAATGAACGTCATTTCTTCTTTTCTAGATCTTGAAGTCATGATTTTTTGTTGTTAGTGCCTTGTTTGATTTCGTTCAATGTGTTTTTAGTTTCTTCAAAGATTTCAACAATGCCAGCATCTTTATCTTTAAGGCTTAAATGTTCTTTGATTTTATCGGCTTCAAACTCGTCACCAATGTCTTCTTGGATTTTAGCAATGAATTTTTTAGCCTTGCCAACGTAATGACCGGCTTTTCGAGCAATCGCCGGCATTCTTTCAGGGCCTACTACAATAAGGGCGATAACCCCAATTAAGGCAAATTCCCAAAAACCAATATCAAACATGGTTTATTTTTTTGCTTTATCTTCTTCTTTGATAACTTTGGCTTCGATGACATCATCTTTGTTATCGATTTTGTCTTCTGAGCTATCTTTCATGGATTTTTTAAAACCTTTAATGGCGCCACCAAGGTCGCCACCAATGTTTTTAAGACGCTTACCACCAAAAATAAGCAATACGATTACTAAGATAATAATCAGTTCAAACGGTCCTGGCATCATGTTTTCTCCTACTTGTTTAGTTATTTCTATTGGCTTTCTCTTCAAGTCCCGATAAGCCAAATCGTTTTGATAATTCTTGCTGTATTTTATCGATTTCTATGTCCTTATGGCGAAGTAATACGAGTGTGTGAAACCAAAGGTCTGCTACTTCATGGACAATCTTATCTTGATTTCCATCTTTGGAGGCCATAATTACTTCAGCGGATTCTTCGCCAATCTTTTTTAAAATCTCATCCAAACCCTTTGTGTATAAAGAAGACACGTAAGATTCATCCGCATTGGCAGATTTTCTTTGTTCTAAAACTGCTTCTAATTTTCTTAATACATCATCCATAAATATCTTTTGGGTCTTTTAGTACTTTCGCCATATTTTTCCAATTATTATTATCTAGCTTTTGAAAAAAGCAAGATTTTCTACCCGTGTGACAAGCAATACCACCTACTTGCTCAACTTTAATCAGGATAACATCATTATCGCAATCCGTATATATTTCTTTGATTAATTGTGTGTGACCAGATTCTTCACCTTTAAACCAGAGTTTCTTACGAGAACGTGAATAATAGACTGCTTGCTGTTTCTCAATCGTTAATGCTAGAGATTTTTCATTCATCCAAGCGAACATAAGGATTTCTCCCGTTGCAAAATCTTGAACGATTGCAGGAATTAATCCGTCTTTATCAAATTGTATTTGTTCTAAAGCGCTCACGTTGTGCGATAGTCTTATAAAATTATTGATTTTACCGCTAGTATTTGATGACATGAAATTATTTACCTTGTGCTTTTTAGTAGCAACTAATGCTATTGCTGATCTGGCTAACTTTACATTAGACAGTGAAAGAACGCTTTATGTGGTTGATGGTGATAGCATTAGTATGCAAATGCGCATTGTAGGCATTGACACACCGGAAATTAAGCAAAAATGCCGGAAGACTAAACTCAAGACTATTGATTGTGGTCGACTCGCCAAAAACTATTTAAAACAAGTATTACAAGATTTACCAGGAGAGTTGTCGATAGAGCCGGTAGGTGTTGATCATTATCGGCGTATTTTGGTTAAGGTTTATAAGGGTGATGAAAATGTTGGTAAATTAATGGTAGAGGTGGGCATGGCATATTCTTACAAAGACGCTTATCGACAAGAAGAAAAAATCGCCAAAGCAGAGAAATTAGGCTTCTGGGGTTTTCACACGCCACCAATTGAGCCGTATAAATGGCGCAAGATGAATCGTCGTTAAATTACCTCATTGTTACTAACTCTTCAGCACTACTCGGATGAATCGCCACCGTATCATCAAACTGTTTTTTAGTCGCGCCCATCTTAATAGCTACAGCAAACCCTTGTAGCATTTCATCGGCGCCATGACCCATAATATGACAACCCACTATTTTTTCATTATCACCTTCACACACGAGTTTTAAGGCAGTGGTGGTTTTATGATCAAGCAAAGCGTCAGCCATTGGTGTGAATTCCGATTTATAAACCTTCACCTTGTTAAATTTTTTATTAGCTTCATCTTCGGTCAAACCAATAACACCAATTGGCGGGTGCGAGAATACTACAGTGGCGATGTTGCTGTACTCAAGGTGTCTATCCGTCATGCCATTGTACAAACGATCTGAGAGTCTCCTTCCAGCCGCAATCGCTACTGGTGTAAGTGGCTCTCTTCCAGTTGCGTCGCCGAGTGCGAAGATATTGTCTACGTTTGTAACTTGGAATTTATCCGTTGGAATAAAGCCACGTTGATCGCACTTAACACCTGCATTTTCCAAGCCCAAGTGTTGCGTCATTGGGTTTCTGCCCACTGCCCAAATAATTTGATCAAAGCCTGAGAATTCCCCTTTATTAGTGAAAATGGTTTTGTTTTCTGTGACTTTGTCAATTTGAGTGCCATGATGGATGGTGATTCCATGGGCTGTATAGTCGTTGTCTAAGGCATTTTGAATCATTGAATCAAAACCTCTGAGCAGCTTATCAGCCCTGCAAAATATCTCAACTTCAGAGCCAAGTGCATTTAGCACACCAGCCAGTTCAACGCCAATATAGCCACCACCTATTACGGCTACTTTTTTAGGCAAGTCTTCTAATTCAAAAAAACCATCAGAAGTAATACCGTATTGCGCACCTTCGATGTGTGGAATTGCAGGCTCGCCACCGGGGGATAGGACAATATGATCGGCGGTATATTCTTCGCCATTAACTGAGACAGTGTTCTCGTCAATCAACTTGCCAAAGCCGTGAATATAATCAATGCCAAGTTTTTCAAGGTATCCATGCCACCAACTGGTGATGTTATCGATGTAATTGTCTCGTCCTTTTGTAAGTGCCTTCCATGAAAAGTTTTTTTGTTCAACATCAAAACCAAAGCCTTTGGCATTTTTGATTTGAGTAGCTGTGTTGGCTGCAAACCACATGACTTTTTTAGGTACACAACCTGCATTAACACAAGTCCCACCTACTTTTTTAACTTCAATAACACAACATTTTTTTCCGTATTCTGCCGCTCGTTCAACGGCTGATAACCCTCCCGATCCTGCGCCAATTGCAATCATGTCGTAATGTGTGGTCATGTTTTTCTTCTCCATTGATGTAATAAGCTTTGCCTATTACATAAGTTAGTAGCCCGCTTTTAAACTGGCTTCAATAAATTTGTCTAAATTTCCATCTAATACATCTTGAGTATTGGTTGATTCTACACCAGTGCGTAAATCTTTAATGCGTGATTGGTCAAGTACGTAGGATCGAATTTGATGCCCCCAGCCAATGTCTGATTTGGTGTCTTCTAAATCTTGTTTTTCCTTATTTCGCTCTTGCATTTCTAATTCGTACAGTTTTGATTTTAACTGTTTCATGGCTTGGTCTTTATTCGCGTGTTGCGAACGACCATCTTGACATTGCACCACGGTATTGGTGGGCAAGTGGGTAATACGCACAGCAGACTCCGTTTTGTTGACGTGCTGACCGCCAGCACCACTTGCGCGGTAAGTGTCAATACGTAAATCTGATGGATTGATGTTAATTTCAATATTATCATCGATTTCAGGCGATACAAATACAGATGAGAAGGAAGTGTGGCGTTTTCCATTTGCATTAAAAGGTGATTTTCTTACTAAACGATGAATGCCGATTTCACTACGAAGCCAGCCGAAGGCATACTCACCGTTAAAGTGAATGGTGGCTGATTTAATGCCTGCAACTTCACCCGCAGAAACCTCCATTAATTTGACTTTAAATTTATGCTTCTCTCCCCAGCGTAGATACATTCTTAAAATCATTTCTGCCCAATCTTGTGCTTCGGTTCCGCCCGAGCCAGACTGAATGTCCAAATAAGCTGAATTGGCATCCAGTTCACCACTGAACATGCGTTCAAATTCTAGTTTTTCGATTGAAAGTTCAACCGTGTTCAAATCCCCAATTACACTATTGACTGTGTCTTCATCATTTTCAGATTGCGCCATTTCTAGCAGTTCTTTGGCGTCTTCCAATATCGAATTGGCCCGTGCAAAGGTTTGACAAATTAACTCTAGTTTTGATTTTTCCTGTCCTAGAGCTTGCGCTTCATCTGGGTTTGACCAAATGTCTGGATTTTCCATTTCCAACAACACCTCTTCTAAACGACCCTGCTTTTCTTCCAAATCAAGGTGTGCGGATAGCGCAGACGAGCGCTGCGTAAGATCTTCAATTTTTTGGTAGGTAGGTGATAATTCCATAATCAGTATTTTAGAAACAAAAAAAGCCCCGAATGGGGCTTTTCTTAAAATAATTTGAAGATTATTTTCTTAAACCTAGGCGACTAATTAAATCAGAATAAGCGCTTACATTAGTATTTTTAAGATACGTAAGTAATTTTTTTCGCTGAGAAACTAAATGCAGCAGACCTCTTCTTGAGTGGTGGTCTTTTTTATGAGTTTTAAAGTGCTCGGTTAAATGTTTAATGCGAGCGGTCAATAAAGCGACTTGCACGTTAGTTGAACCCGTGTCTTTAGCATCTTTTTGGTGGTCTTTAATAATGGCTTGTGTATCGATTGGCATAGTAAGTATAAGGCTAAATCAAAAATAGTAAAAAAGGGATGATTATACGCTAATTTGCTTTTGCGTTCTAGCACTTAAAGTAAAAAAAATCACAGAACTTAGAGATCTTTGTAAAAATACTCCTCACCTTCGGGTTGCGTTTTAAAGCGTTTGTGAATCCAGAGGTATTGTTCAGGTGCTTTTAAGACTTGATCCTGTAATATTTTATTAGTTTTGGTGGCATCTTTTATAGGATCATCACTTGGGTAATTTTTTAAAGGCGGTTCGAAGTTCATCTCATAGCCGGTATTGGTTCTGATAAAAAAATAGGGGATAACTGTTGTATTTTTTGCTTTTGCCAAGCGTGCAGTGGCCGCAACGGTGGCAGTTTGAATGTTGAAAAAAGGTGCAAATACCGAATTTTTTTCACCTAAGTCTTGGTCGGGTGCGTACCAAATTGGCAGCCCATTTTTAATGGCTTTCATCATCGATCGCGTGTCTTGAGTTTTGATCATGACAGCGCCATTATCCACAAAACCTTTGCGCATCACTTCATCGAACAAAGGGTTGTCCTGTGGACGATAAATATTAGCAATTGTGTGTTTAAGTAAGAGCGCTCTAGAGCCTAACATTAAAGGCATAAAGTGTGCAGCCAGTAAGATGACACTTTGATCTTTATTTAATGCATTAATTAAGTAACGTTCATTATTAACGCTAATGATTTTCTTAATTTTTTCATTGTTAGCAAAATAAGCGTTAGCAGTTTCAAAAATAGAAATACCAACGGATTCAAAATTTTGCCTGACTAAGCTTTCAACTTGAGTAAGATTTTTGTTTGGAAAACAACGTGAGATATTAATGTAGGCGATTTTTCTAAAACGACCCATTAGTGGATAAAGTATTTTACCAATGCCTTTGCCCAGGATGACTTGCAGGGAAAAAGGAAGTTTAGCGCCTATCCGCATGAAAAAAATTAATACCCATGTTGGGATAAATTTAGGATGATAAAAATTTGTTTTTGTCATTAAAATAAGATTTTAGTTTTTATTTTTTTACTTTCAACATGCCTTTCATTAATAACGATTTTATCAATGATTTATCCAATCAAGTAGATATTGTTGATCTAATTAATAGGCGCGTACCACTTAAAAAAGCAGGCAAAGATTACAAGGCGTGCTGTCCTTTTCATAATGAAAAGACTCCTTCGTTCACCGTCGTTGCCGACAAACAGTACTATCATTGTTTTGGTTGTGGTGAAAATGGCAATGCCATTGATTTTGTAATGAAGTTTGATCATCTGAATTTTATAGAAGCGGTAGAAGTGGTGGCTGGTGAGTCGGGCGTTAGTGTGGTGTACGATCAAAATGCTAGGCCAGTGGATCCTAAAATGAAGCGTTATCGTGATTTGATGCAAGAGGTGAGTGAGTTTTATCAATCTCAGTTGAAAAAATCCCCAGCAAAAAATAAAGTGGTAACTTATGCTAAAAATCGAGGCCTTACCGGTGAAATTGCTAAACGCTTTGACTTGGGTTTTGCACCTCCTGGATGGAGCGGTTTGTTTGATCACTTTAAACATAACCTAGAGGTTGTTAAGGATTTAGAAGAGATGGGCCTGTTGGTCGCTAAAAAGGAGAAAAAAGGAGAGTATTACGATCGTTTTCGTGATCGTCTTATGTTTCCAATTCACAATGCTAAGGGTGACATCATTGCTTTTGGTGGTCGAGTCTTGTCAGAAGAAGACAAGCCAAAATACCTAAATTCACCTGAGACACCTATTTTTCATAAATCCAGAGAGCTTTACGGGTTACACCATGCTCGTAAACATTCGCGTTCCATTGATTACATATTGGTGGTTGAGGGTTATATGGATGTGGTGGCGTTGCACCAAAGTGGCATCACTTGTACGGTTGCCACGTTAGGCACAGCTACTACGCCTGAGCACTTACAAACGTTATCACGTACAACTGACACCATTATTTTTTGTTTTGATGGCGACAGAGCAGGACGTGCTGCTGCATGGAAAGCGCTTCAAATAGCATTGCCCGTTATTAAATCTGGCCTAATTGTTAAGTTTTTATTCTTGCCTGATGGTGAAGACCCGGACACTTTGGTAAAAAAAGAATCGTCAAAGGCCTTTGAAGCGCGTATTGAAAAATCTCATCCGCTGTCTAAATTTTTGTTTGATCACATTAAAGCGGAAGTTGATTTTGACACCATTGAGGGCAAAACTTTATTTTTAGAAAAAGTATCAATTTTGATTCAGCAAGTGGAATATGATACCTATCAACAACAGCTAATAGAAGGTGTGGCGCAAGAGGTGGGTCAAAGTGTTGAGCAGGTGAAAAGAGTGCTTTCCCAGCAAAAATTACCCCCTTTAAAACCATCGACCCCCGCTCCAATAGTAGGTGAGGAGATGCCTGTTCCAGATTTTCCAGATTTCCCGGATTTCTCACTCTCAAAACCCATTGTGGTGAAAAACAACAATGCAAAGGGGTTGATGTCTAAGATGATTACTTTACTGCTTAATTACCCTTCTTTGTCTGATGGCACGGTAGAAGTTAGGATTAGAGATCTTAAAAAAATGGATAAAAAATTTGCAGTTTTGCTAGAATTGACTCGTTCCTCTCAAATGATTGAACAAGAAAACAATTTTCAAGAAGAGTTACTTAAACCTTTCAAAAATAAAACCACAACCTACAATCGTCTGGGGCAACTTTGTATTATGGAGCCTTATTTGAGTGAAATGCAAGCAAAAGACGAGTTTTTAGCCGCTTTGGATGTTTCTGAACAACAACAAAAAAACACTCAAAATAAGGCTTCCATTGCCACTGCAAACACCATTGAAGAGCGAAAAAAACTCATGGAAAGTATTCAAAAAGGCAAGCTTAAGAAAAAATAGTTTTTACTTACTTGCTATAAATTTAATGGATTTGTCGTTAGTCAGAATATTACTCATGGCTTCTTTAAATACCATTGCTGCTGAGTTCGATCCCTCACATTTATTTCTTATGTTTGGATTCCAAGAAGTGTAGCATTTTTTAGGGTAATCAAGGCGGATAGCCATAATGTATTGAGGATTTTGAACAGGTACAAAACCAGTGAAGAATGTGCGTTTTGCACCTTTCTTGCTGTACGCTCCGTTAACCACCATTTCAGCCGTTCCGGTTTTTCCTGCAACGTGATAACCTTTGATTTGTGCGCGATAACCCGAGCCTTTGTTTGAGGCAACTGAATCTAATAATTGAGCAATTTTATCGACAGATTTTGGGTTAAACACCTGAACCGTGTCTTCAATCGTATTTGCCTCTTTGAGGAGTTTTAATGGCGGGATTGATCCTTTGTTGGCAAACACCAAATAAGCTCTAGCCAGCTGTGCTAAGTTGGTCTCCATTGGACCATGACCGAATGAAAGAGTACGTTTGTCCGCCAGCCCCCATGAGTCAAAGTGTCTGAGCGATCCTGATGTTTCAATGCCGGGAATCAACCCTAGTGGACGACCAAATCCAAGCTTGCTCCAAGTGCTGTACATGTCTTCCTTATCAAGTCTTTCGGAGACATTGACAGTACCCAAGTTGTGTGATTTTTCTAAGATTTTTTTAATCGTAATCGCATTGCCATGTCTTCGCGCTTTAGTATCAGATTTAATGTGCCCAATTGATTTACTTACGTCAATAAGCTCATCTGCTGTCGCTGTGATTTTGTTTTGATCGAGCGCTAAAACCATGGTGAAAGGTTTCATAGTCGAGCCTGGCTCTACCTTGTCGGATAGAACTCGGTTGCGGTAGTTTTCGGCGTTGTAAACACTTCGGTCATTTGGGTCGTCTGCGGGATAATTTGCCATTGCCAGTACTTCACCATTGGCTGCCAAAATAATAGCTGAACCTGAATCGGCTGCGTGTTTTTTGACGGATTTTTCCAATGCTGTGTAAGCGTGATATTGAATCTTGGAATCAATGGTTAGCTTGATGTCCTGACCGTGTTTTAAAGTACTGATAATCTCAGGGACAAAATAAGATCCTTGGGAATTTTGATTGTATTTGAGTTGTTTTTTTCCATCTTGACCAGCAAGAACATGATCAAATTCAGTTTCAATGCCTGAATCTCGATGGGTGCGACCAATCAGTGGTGCTAGTGAAGCTCCTTTTGGGTAAGATCGATAGGTATCTTCTTGTAATACTAAGCCATCAATTTTCTCTTTTTGGCAAGACTTAATATTACTGTAAGTGATTTTTATTTCTTTGACTTTTAAAAAAGACAAAGCTCGATCTAATAACTCAACCTTATCTTTTTTCTTTTTAATTCTACAAACTTTTGTTCTGTCTTTTATTTTTTCTTTTTGAAGTTTTACAATGTTACTGATGATGGGATCGGTCAACATTAGATTTTTTTTAATGATCAGGTAGCGAGAGCCAATTTTTCTTTTCTTTGCCAAAATCTTACTCAATTTTTTATTTGACATGTTCAGCGCAGTTGCTAATTTTGGAATGTACTCAAGCTGAACCTTGGTTGGGTCTAAATTGACTTTTTTTAAGATTAGACTGCTGGCCAGTACTTCACCATTCCTATCCAAAATATCTCCACGGCGAGCGGTTTCGGTTAGTTTATTAATGGTCTGTTTAACGCCTTTTTCTTGCAAAGAGACTTTACCAGCATCTAACTGATTGACACTGACTATTCTAAAAGCAAAGCCCAAAAATAAAAACACAAAAATGTACTTAATCAAACCTTGTCTTTGCCAATAGTTTTGTACTTTGAATGTTCTTAATAATCGTTTTATGCTCATAATAAAATTTGCTCAATTGATCTTGGGGGCATCATTTTCAAAGTGTTAATGGCTTTGTTCTTAATGGCTTCACCGCTGATTTTTTTTGAATGTTCGGTGAGTAATTGCTTGTTCAAAGCCATTGTTTTGTTGTATTCAACTTCAACTCTGTCTTGTTTGAGATAAAGTGTGCGCATGTCAAAATTCCAAACAATGGTGTACATTGATAAAATAACGACAGAAATACCAAGCATCGCGTTAATTTTTGTCTTAATGGATAGGTGGCTCAGCATTTTTCCATCTCTAGTTCAGTGCGTTGCGCCGTTCTTAATATTGCACTCCTTGAGCGTTTATTGGTTTGTAATTCTTCTTTACTGGCAAATTTTTTACCTAAATCTTTTAGAGCAGTCTTTTTAAACTCACTGTCCATTACAGGCAACCCTTTGGGTGCTTGTTTTTGTCTGGAGTGTTTTTGAATGAATTGCTTAACGATTCGATCTTCAATTGAATGAAAACTAATCACAACAAGTCTGCCACCGCAAGCCAAGAGTTCGATAATTTGCTCCAAGGTTTCGGAAAGTTGTTTGAGTTCTTGATTAATAAAAATCCGTATTGCTTGGAATGATCGAGTAGCAGGGTGTTTATTTTTTTGCGTTTTAATGACCGAAGCAATAATATTGGCCAGTTGCAGAGTTGTATCAATGCTTTTATCTTGTTGATATCGTTTAATGGCACTGGCAATTCTTCTGCTTTTTCTTTCTTCGCCGTATTGATACAGCACATCGGCAATTTCTGTTTCATTGGCGCTTGTTAGCCACTGCGCTGCACTCATGCCTTGAGTTTGATCCATGCGCATATCCAAAGGGCCATCATGGTTAAAGCTAAAACCTCGTTGAGCATTATCCAGCTGTGGTGATGAAACACCCAGATCCATCAAAATTCCATCAATCTTGCCAATCAACCCACGTTTATTTAATAATTCTGTCATGTTGACAAAAGCGCTGTGAATAACCTCCAGCCGATCGTCATTAAAATTTTCTTTGGCATAATCAACAGCGCCGATGTCTTGATCAAAGGCAATGACTTTACCCGATTGATTTAATTGATCCAAGATGCCACGTGTGTGTCCGCCACGACCAAAAGTAGCGTCAATGTAAATTCCGTTATTTTTTACGTTCAATCCTTCGATTGACTCATCAAACATCACTGACTGGTGATGATTGCTTGTCATAACGATAATTGACTGATCTCTATTGGGATAACTTCTTTTTTACTAAGTGCATCAAGGTTTGCAAGTTGCTTGTTCCAAGTGCTTTCATCCCATAATTCAAAATTACGTCCTTGCCCACTCATGATAATTTTTTTGTTCAGATTTGCATAATCTCTGAGCGTGCCAGGAATAAGAATGCGCGATGCCTTGTCTAACTCGCAATCAGTGGCATGGCCAATGAGTTTGCGCTTAAGTCTTTTAGTGTGAATATTCAGTGAAGGCAGTTCACTTACTTTTTGTTCAAGTTTTTGCCAATCACCTAAAGGATAGAGAAGTAAGCAACCATCATCTGGATGAATACTGAGCACCATTTTCCCACCACAAGTTTTATCAATTTGCGTTTGGTGACGCGTAGGAATTTTTAAACGACCTTTCGCATCAATGGTTAAATTGTGTACTCCTCTGAACATGTGCCCCCAAGGCCATATGCACTAGCTATACGACTGCCGCGTAGCTTAGTGAAAGAATGATTGCTGCCGCTGTGTAAGCAAACGTTTGTAGTGTTATTTCCATGTTTCCCCCTAATGGTAATGTAAAAAATATTAACTCCTCAAGTCAATAAAATACATTTTATACCACTTTGTTACACTTTTCACCACTTTTGTTTAAAAAACATCAAAAACTTCGGAAATAATCAAAATGACCATAAAAACCGCGTATTAGAAAGGTATTGAGCGTTACAAGGCGGTAAAAACACCGAAAATCAATCATTCGTTTTGATAAAGTACAGTGTAATTTATAGCTAAGTTATTGTTTTTACTTTAAATTTTGAATAAAAGAGTGTCGCACTCATTGATTTAATTCTTGACCTATATCAAAAAACTCTCACATGTTATATATATATGTATTATTGACCGATATCGTAATATATAAAAATATAAATATGCTTAATAAATTTAACAAAATTGCAGTGCTGGTATTAATTGGAGTAGGTGCATCAGGCTGTATGTCGACCTATGAGCCATCACCTTATGTTAACCAAATAAACAAAAGCACTATTCTTAGCTCAACAGCTGCGCTAACTCATACAATCATACAGCCAAAAGATTCAAATAGCTTTACTTGCTTTATGCCACAACCTGATGCAGATTTTTCTCAAAGTGATTCTGGCGGGGTTAGTTTTTTAAATTCTGGCGTTTCAGAAGGTATATCTGATTCAGAAAGCAGTGGCGGCGATGAAATGAATGGTAGAACGCCAGGTGTTTTATTTTCAAGAGACATGATGTATAGACTTTGTGAATTCACATCAAATTACAATTTAAGCAAGCAAGAGGCAATTGCTCTTTATAAACAAAACATCTCAGCGCTTAATGGCTTAATGCTTGAAGAGAGTAAAAATACCACGGTTACTGTTTCGGAGTCTTTAAAAAATACTTACACATCTGAGGATACTAATAAGAATACCAGCACAAGCACAGAAAGCCCTTTGAACAGTAAGAAGTCACAATCTTCTGGAAATGCATCTACTGATCAAAATGTTACAGACCCAACTGACACAACTAACTCTACACCAGACTCAAATTACGACCAAAGTGATTCTAGTGAGTATGGAGCAGGTTCAGTGGATAGCCAATAAAAAAATATTGCACAAGGAGAGAAGAAAATGAAAAAAAATATAAACAGTTGTTTTGCAACTAAGCAAACAATAAGTAACAATACCAAGTTAATTTATCGAAAAAAAGCAGTATTTTCTGTTGTTGTGAACTAATTAAAGCCATTAAGGAGAAACAAGTTATGAAAATATGCAAAACATTAGTAATAGTGGCAACATTAACTTCCTCAACTTTAGCTTATGCGTACGATCGAGTTCACGTAACCAATTACTCGACTATGGGAGGGTTGGCAACGGTCCATTATGTTGATCATCAAGTTTGTAGTAAAGATAAGTTCCGCATTGCTGGTGCGACGATTGTCAAAAATGGTATTCAGCCCGCACACGCTTGGACAGGGTCAAAACGAGGTGAATGTTTAGTTAAGAAAGTCGGTTTCCACCCGGACGACCGGAGCAAGATCACTGAAGTTAATGGCTATAGATCATCAGGAACAGCCTATCACAAATTTAGCATCATGGTCAGAACCCCTAGTCGCGTAAGAATCGTGTCAGAGCATGAAGTCAAGGCGGAAAAAAGAACGAAAGAAACGAAAAATATGAGTCCTGGTTTTAAAATTCATAATAAAACTGATTTAAATCTTACAGTGTCACTTGATCAGCTTGGTTGTTTGTACTATCAAGACCTTAAGCCTGGTGAAACATTTGATAGAACTACTGGCGCCGTATGGTTCACCATTCGAGCCAAAGTCACAAGTCCAGAAAATGAGTTAAGCACTGCCAAGTGCGCTTTACCCATTGTTAAGGCTGTTGGAGCGGCTATGCTCGTAGCAGTTGCCCCAGAATTATCAGCAAGAGCAGCAGCAATAGCTGCAGGAAAATTTCTTGTAAAACAAGCCGCAACACAAGTTGGTAAAGATCTGTTGGCTGATCTTACAAAGAGCATGTCTGTATCTCTATATGGTCAGTATGCAGGGCCTCCTTACCCATTTAGATGTACACATAAGCCTGAATATAACATCACTGGTGGCCCAATGATGAGAATCATATACATGCCGCTTACAGCAAAGGAAAAGGCTGAAAAAGAAGCGAAAATAAAAGAACTCAAGCGCGATTTAAGTAGAATTGCTATGGGGTCCATGGTTGCTGCGCAGAAGCATATAGGACGAGGAATGGGCAGAACGAGAGGACCATCATCTTACAATAGAAGAGAGGATGCAGAAAAACGTGCAAAATATAAACGAGCCGGAGAGAGTGACCAGATAGAAGGTCAAATATCCGACATCCAAAACTTGATAAAAAAAGGAACCCCTAAAATAGTAAAGTTAACAACTAATCCTTTAAGAATTCACAAGATTAATGGCTGCAAGTAAAGAGCATGAGTAAAGTAGTTGACATTGCTTATAAGATTAAAACATTTGTTGAAATAGTGATTGCTACGATTGCATTTTTTGTAATCATAGCGGCGCTCTTTGATATTGATCTGGGGAAAATTACAGGTGAATCAACTTTGCCTCTTTTGGAATATATTCACCCACTTAAAACAGCTGCCTTTGCATTGGCATTAGCAGCCAGTTTTGATTTACTATTTTTGCTTTTTTCACCCAGTATAAAAGAATGAATGAATGCGTTATTACTCGGGTTTATTGCAGCAATATTAATGACCATCTCAGAGCCACAAATTGTTGGCTGGGAAATAGCATTAACAGTGTTTGTGTTTACACTGTGCATGCTGGCCATTTGGTTTGCAAGTGAAAAGCTTTCAGGTGGTGAAGATAATCAGCAGATTTAACTAGTGGATGTAGATCTTAAAAAAAGCTACTCATTAAAATTTAGGAAATAATCGAAATCACCTTTAAAGTTTGATTGAGAAAGGCTTTCCAATCTTAAAAAATCATTAAAAACCTTGTTTTAACATCTAAAAATGATGATTTTATTCAAAATATATCTCAAATAAGTATGAAACAGGCAAGGCCTGTATCATTATTTAAAAATTTCAGAAATTTTTAAAATCGATGATTTTTTGAATAAGTTGACTGTGTAAGGTGTTATTTGATATTGTTAAACACTTAATTACGTATTTATGGTTATTTATAGCTATCTTTTCGATGTAACACCCGACCTATTTCAACAGTATCATCTAAAACATCAAACAAGATTCTATAGTTTCCAATTCTAAGACGATACGCAGGTTCAAAGTTAGTTAATTTCTTAACATTAGAAATATTTGGGAATTTTTCTAATTCTAAAATTTTGTTGTGGACTTGTTCTTTAGTTTTATGATTAATCTTACGTAAGTCTTTAACAGCACTTTTTCTAAGGTTAATTCTCATTCTTTAAATATTCACTGAACAGAGTTGAATCTTCATTTCTTGTTGCTTTAAGAAATTTCAAATCATCCATGTCATCTTTTGATGTAATTTCAATGCCATCACTTTTGAAATGCTCAAGCATCCAAGTTATTTTGTCTACTAATTTATCGTCATTGATATTGATTGTTATTGATTGCATAATATGCTGTCTTTTATTAAATTTGTGGTTACTATAATTGATATTGATTATAGCACAGTAATGTATATATGGTAATTAGATAAACAGGTTGACTTTTAAGCCAGATTCATAATTCTTCTTGCTCTTGGGCGAGATTTGGAGTGTATTTTTAAAATCAATGATTTTTTGAATAAGTTAACCGTGTAAAGCGTTATTTGATATGATGTGCAGAATTAAAGTTTGATATTGATAAAGGGGAGTATGGAATATCATTTAATTCATAAAAGTACCATTGATACTGTGCTTGATAAGGCGCGACAATATCGTTCATTGCGTGAACCGGACTTGGCCATTAGTATTTGTATTGATGTGTTTGCCGTTGATTCTGATAATCAAGATGCCTTGGTGATCTATATTTTGGCATTGACGGACCAATATTCGCATCAGCATGCTAAAGTTCAGCCGAAGAAAATTGTTGAATTTATTGCTAAATTAAAATCAGAATTTCATCGAATTTACTACACCGGAATTTTTCTTGAGCGCAAGGCTCGGGCATTGCTCAAAAACCCAATGTCACAATCGTTTGCTTATGAAGGCCTGATGGAAGCAATTGCTAAATATGAGATTGCGGAAAAAATGGCACCAAAGCATTGTTCAGATCCAATTTTGCGTTATAACAGCTGTTTAAGAACAATCGAAAAAGAGAATTTACAACCCCGTGCGGAGTTTGATGAGCTTTACTAATTCAGTTATTCAAAAAAAATGGATGGCTTTTGCGGGGCTAACATGGTTTTTTTATGTAATTTTTCACATGGTGAGTTTGCTTAATTTTCACGCAGGAAAAGATGTTTTTAATGGTTTTTATACTGAGTTTAGTCAATCGCCTATTTATTATTTAATGGCGGTGGCCTTAATTACCACTTTAGGGTTTCATGTATTTATAGCCATGTCACGTCAGCTTGCTAATCATCAAAGTAAAGGCAGTGGTTATGAAAAAACCTATCCGCAAGAAATTCCAAGAGTGGTTGCTTGGGGTGGTGCAGGTACTCTGTTAGTGTTTATTGTGTTTCATTTTATGCAAATGCAGTGGTTGGATAAAACAGACTTGTACCAAGAAATGCTGAGTATTTTTATTCAACCAATTATGTGGGTTATTTATGCATTAGGATTGATCACACTCAGTGCACATTTGCACCATGCACTGAATAATGTGTTGCAAACGTTAGGCATGACTAGCAAGCAGTATCATTTAGTAGTGGTATTAATAGTGTTGCTGATATTTATTGGCTTTTCCTCTGTTTTAGTGGGCGTGATGTATGCTTGAATCCTTTGAACCGATAGGGCCGTTAGAAAATAGATGGAATAAGCATTTATTTGATTTGGCATTGGTGGCACCACAAAACCGAGATAAGCACAAAATTATTGTGATTGGCACTGGGCTTGCAGGTGCATCTTTGTGTGCAACTTTGGGTGAGGCCGGATATAACGTTAGCTCGTTTTGTTTTCAGGATTCACCTCGTCGTGCACACTCGATTGCCGCACAGGGCGGTATCAATGCAACCAAAAATTATCAAAATGATGGCGATAGTGTTTGGCGTTTGTTCTACGACACTATTAAAGGCGGTGACTTTAGGGCGAGAGAATCTAATGTTTATCGCTTAGCTGAGCTTAGTGGCAATATTATTGATCAAGCAGTGGCACAAGGTGTGCCGTTTGCACGTGAATACAGTGGCTATTTGGCTAATCGATCTTTTGGCGGTACTCAGGTTTCTCGTACATTTTATGCGCGTGGACAAACTGGACAACAGCTACTTTTAGGTGCCTATAGCGCTATGAGTCGACAAGTTGAAAGTGGGCGAGTGACGCACCATTCTCGCACTGAAATGTTAGAAATTATTACCATTGACGGCAAGGCGCGTGGCGTAGTAGTGCGTGATTTAGTGAGTGGTGAACTGACAACGCATACGGCAGATTGCGTGGTGTTGTGCACGGGCGGTTATTCGAATGCTTATTATTTATCCACCAATGCAAAAGGTTGTAATGCATCAGCCACTTGGCGTGCCTTTAAACAAGGGGCTTATTTTGCCAATCCGAGTTTTACTCAAATTCACCCCACTTGTATCCCGCCTACGGGTGAAAATCAATCGAAGTTAACATTAATGAGCGAGTCGCTCAGAAACGATGGGCGCATTTGGGCGCCAAAAAATAGTGAAGATTGCGAGAAAAATCCAGCTGATATTAAAGAAGAAGATCGAGATTACTTTTTAGAGCGTATGTACCCAGCTTTTGCCAACTTAGTGCCACGCGACGTAGCATCACGCGCAGTGAAGCTTATTTGTGATGAAGGACGTGGTGTGGGTAGTAGGATTCATGGCCAGCGTTTGGGCGTGTACTTAGATTTTACGGACGTGATTAATAAAACAGGGCTGGCAGAGGTTGAGGAAAAATACGGTAATTTATTTGAGATGTATGAGCGCATTACCAATGAGGATCCATACACAATACCGATGAAAATTTACCCAGCACCACATTATTCAATGGGTGGTTTGTGGGTGGACTACAATTTAATGACTACGCTTGATGGTTTGTTTGCTGCGGGTGAGGCGAATTTTTCAGATCACGGCGCTAATCGATTAGGCGCGTCAGCACTTATGCAAGGCTTAGCAGATGGCTATTTTATTCTGCCACAGACCATTGCTAATTATTTGGCCAGAAATACGTTTGATAACATTGATAGGCATGAACAAGTTCAGCAAGCATTGGATGCCGTAAAAGACAGAATTAATAAACTCATGCACGCACCTAATGCACAGCATTCGCCAGAATATTTCCATCAAAAATTAGGGAAAATTTTATGGGATGCCTGTGGCATGTCCCGTGAGCAGGCAAGGCTTGTTCAGGCTATTGATGAAATTAAAGCGCTAGAAATAGAATTTTGGAAAAAAATTAAAGTAACGGGTGTTGATAAAGACCTTAATCAAACCCTGGAACGTGCAGGGCGCGTGGCTGACTTTATCGAGCTTGGTATTTTGATGTGTAAAGATGCGCTAAATCGTGAAGAATCTTGTGGTGCACATGCACGAGTAGAGCATTTATCACCGAGCGGTGAAGCCAAGCGCAATGACGAAGAGTTTTCTTTTGTTGCGGCCTGGGAATATCAACAAGATAAGGTTAAGCTGCACGAAGAACACCTACACTTTGAATTTATTAAGCCAACAGTCAGGAATTACAAGTGATATTTACCTTGCACATTTGGCGTCAAAAAACCACTGATATCAGTGGTGTTTTTGTTACTTATCAAGTTGATAACATTGATGACGATACTTCATTTTTAGAAATGTTAGACCAGTTAAACGAGCAGTTAATCACCAAGGGCGAAGATTGCATTGTGTTTGATTACGATTGCCGAGAAGGTATTTGCGGCGCTTGTTCACTGGTGATTAATGGCCATCCACATGGAGAGAAATCAGCCACAACCACTTGCCAGTTGTACATGCGCGAGTATAAAAATCAAACTGAGCTTTGGGTTGAGCCTTGGCGTGCCAGTAGTTTTCCGGTGATAAAAGATTTAACGGTTGATCGCTCATCGTTTGATCGAATTATTCAATCGGGTGGCTACGTATCCGTGCATACTGGTTTAGCGCCTGAGGCTAACAACACTCTAGTGGAAAAATGTGCTTCTGATGAGGCATTCAATGCAGCCACTTGCATTGGTTGTGGCGCTTGTGTGGCCGTGTGTCCGAATGCGAGTGCTTCATTATTTGTTGGTGCTAAAATTTCTCATTTAGCATTGCTTCCTCAAGGTGGTATCGAAAGTAATGATCGTGCTAATAGTATGATTCAAAAAATGGAAGATGAGGGATTTGGCAGTTGCTCTAATCATCGGCATTGTGAGCGTGTGTGCCCTAAAGGAATTTCGTTACAAAACATTACTCGAATGAATCGTATTCTTGGCTAGATTTCTTTAATCAATCCCTTGATAGCTTGAGCCGAAGCATTAAAATCTTGTTGTTCTTTATTAGTAAAGTCCAGTTCAACAATTTTTTCTACTCCATTTTCACCCAGTACAACTGGCACACCAATGGCGATATCAGTTTGTCCGTATTCACCCTCGAGCATAGTGATGCATGGCAGTAGTCGATGTTTGTTGTGCACAATGGCCTCAACCATAATGGTAACGGCTGCACCCGGCGCATCGTAAGCGCTGGATTTTTGCTTAAGATTAAGGATTTCTGCACCACCATTACGGGTGCGTTGAATTAACCGATCAATGGTTTTTTGATCAAGCAAGTGTTCTATGGAAATACCACTAACCGTGGTGAATCTTGGCAATGGCACCATGGTGTCGCCGTGCCCTCCAAGTACCATGGCTTGAATGTCGTTAATGGAGTAATCAGTTTCCATGGCGATAAAACTTGATAGGCGCATTGAATCTAAAATACCCGCTTGACCCATGATTCGATTGCGCGGCCAATTAGCCTTTTGATTGGCGTAATAAGTAAGCACATCAACTGGATTAGAAACCACAATCACATAGGCATCCGGTGCGTACTCAATAATACCATCCATAATTTCATCAATGATTTTAAGGTTAATGGCTAGTACATCGGCTCTGTCCATGCCAGGTTTTCTTGGCATACCAGCGGTAATAATAATAATGTTAGAATCTTGAATATTGGAAATATCACTCGCACCCATAAGCTCGGCATCAAAATGATAAACACTGGAGGTTTCTTGAATATCGAGAGCCACGCCTTTAGCGTATTGCTCGTCAAGATCAATCAGTACAATTTGTTGTGCCAATTTTTGAATAGCAAGCATTTGTGCGGTACTTTCACCGACTCGGCCAGCACCGATAATACTGATTTTATTAACCATCCTAACTCCTTGAGTAATGCTTATATAATAAACCTTCTTATTCTAGTCATAATATTAACCCAAAATGAGTAAAGAGTTTCACAAATTAGCACTTGATTATCATCAAGGTAAAAAACCTGGGAAGATTTTTGTTTCTTCGCATAAATCCTTAGAAACGCATGAAGACTTGTCTTTGGCTTACACGCCTGGTGTGGCAGCCCCAGTTAGGGAAATTGATGAGGATAAATCCAAGGTTTATGACTATACGATTAAAGGTAATTTAGTCGCAGTGATTACTGATGGTTCGGCTGTATTAGGGCTCGGAAATATTGGCCCTTTAGCAGCTAAACCCGTCATGGAGGGTAAAGGTGTGTTGTTTAAACGTTTTGCTGATATTGACGTGTTTGATATTGAAGTCGACACTCAAGATGTGGATGAGTTTGTGCAAACGGTTAAAAACATTGCCCCCACTTTTGGAGGTATTAATTTAGAAGATATTTCTGCCCCTCGTTGTTTTGAAATTGAACAGCGTTTAATTGAGGCGCTTGATATTCCTGTTTTTCATGATGATCAACACGGCACAGCAATTATCATTGCAGCGGGTTTGTTAAACGCGTTAGAAATTCAAGAAAAAACACTGGAAAATGCAACGTTGACTTGTTTGGGTGCAGGCGCTGCCGGCATCGCCACACTTGATCTTTTGTGTGAATTAGGTTTTAAAAAGGACAACATATTGTTGGTGGATTCAAAAGGCATTGTCACTAATAATCGGGAAAATTTAAGCAAGGAAAAAAATCGTTATGCATCCAATACTGAACAACAAACATTGGCAGATGCGATGAACGGATGCGATGTCTTTGTAGGTGTTGCTTCGGCTAATTTAGTGTCAAAAGACATGGTGAAATCGATGGCAGATAAACCCATTGTGTTTGCTTTGTCAAACCCTGATCCGGAAATTTCACCCTCTGATGCAAATTCGGTACGCGATGATTTAATCATGGCCACAGGACGCAGTGATTATCCAAATCAAGTGAACAACGTATTAGGCTTTCCGTTTATTTTTAGAGGTGCGCTTGATGCTAAGGCGAGTGAAATCAATTTTCCCATGAAAATTGCAGCCGTTAATGCGCTAAGGGAATTAGCAAAATCAGAAGTTCCAGAAGAGGTATTAAAGGCTTATGGTATTGATGCATTGGTTTTTGGAAAAGATTACATCATTCCAAAACCGTTCGATCCAAGATTGATTACATCGGTACCCAAAGCGGTGTTTGACGCGGCAAAATCCAGTGGCGTTTCAAGGCTTTAACAACCCTTAATTTCGATACAAAAAAAACTATCCAAATCTCCTTGTTAATCAAGAATAGTTATGGGATAATGGCCGATTGTTTTTGGAGAGATTTACGAGTGGTTAAAGTATGTGGATTGTAAATCCATCGCCTCTGGCTTCGAAGGTTCGAATCCTTCTCTCTCCA